>Ga0326733_1000026_pt1 | contig 86740 bp, 78 predicted proteins | sample 14_GP2_308_FD_207946 | JGI IMG/M metagenome (GOLD analysis project Ga0326733, IMG submission 207946) | Glacier ice microbial communities from Ngari, Tibet, China - 14_GP2_30.8 | ecosystem: Environmental > Aquatic > Freshwater > Ice > Glacier | place: China: Ngari, Tibet | collected 2018-07-17
ATCGATACGTAGGGATTCATGAAAATGGCATAAGGCATAGTCAAGGCACGGCTGTTGATGCTGATGGCGAACGCTACGAAGGCATGTTTGAAAATGGCCTAAAGCACGGCCTGGGCACAGTTACTTGGGCAAATGGCAATCGCTACGAAGGCATGTACGAAAATGGCCAACGGCACGGCCAAGGCACGTTTACTTGGGGGGATGGCGATCGCTACGAAGGCATGTTTGAAAATGGCCAACAGCACGGCCTGGGCACGTATGCTTGTGCGAATGGCGATCGCTACGAAGGCATGTTTGAAAATGGCCTGCGGCACGGCCAAGGCACGTTTACTTGGGCAAATGGCAATCGCTACGAAGGTATGTATGAAAATGGCCTGGGGAGCGGCCAGGGCACGTTTACTTGGGCGAATGGCGATCGCTACGAAGGCATGTTTGAAAATGGCCAACAGCACGGCCAGGGCACGTATGCTTATGCGAATGGCGAACGCTACGAAGGCATGTTTGAAAATGGCCTAAAGCACGGCCAAGGCACGTTTACTTGGGCGAATGGCAATCGCTACGTAGGCATGTTTGAAAATGACCTGCGGCACGGCCAAGGCACGTTTACTTGGGGGGATGGCAATCGCTACGAAGGCATGTTTGAAAATGACCAACGGCACGGCCAGGGCACGTCTACTTGGGGGGGGTGGCGATCGCTACGTAGCATGTTTGAAAATGGCCAGCCGCACGGCTAGGCACATATACGGTAAACGGCGCACCATCGCTGTCTTGACGGCAGCCTATTTTTTGCCCAAGCCATTCTTTTTCTCGACTTAGCCTGGCAAAAACCTTTTTACTGGGCTTTCCGCGATTCCACGGACACATTCTTTAACCGCACCGGACTTCTCCACCATTATTTGTTGGACACTACTTTGGCCTGGCAGGACAGCTGCGTAGTAGAGACGGTGTTCATAATCCGCTTACCCCGGAAAACACAAAGCTTCAAGACAAGCTGTTTAAGTAAAGCTGCGGAATCAAATACTGGCTACGTTTTCCGCGCCGCTTTTCGCTTGGATCAATGCACATACGCGCTTTACTTGGCTTTGACTGCATCCCGCCAGCTTTGCAGTTTCTGCGATGCTGTTACCGCCCGCTCGTAATGCGGCGATGCGCTCATGCATAGCTTTGTCGGTTTTGCGGCCGGTGTACCATCCTGCAATTTTTGCCAGTTGGATACCTTGGCGCTGTCTTTCGCGTCGGTCTTCATAATCGTCATGCACCATCTGCAAGGCAAGCTTCAAAAGCATGTCTTGCACGGATTCAAGGACGATACGTGCCACACCCTGCACGCCAACCGCCAGTTCGCTCAAATCAATGACTGTCAATGAGCGCCCAGTCCATCACAGCCGACAAATAAACGAAGCCGCGTTTCATGGGAATGTAGGTAATATCGGCTGCGAAGACGTGATGGGGGCGCGTGATTGCCAAATGCCGTATTGGGTACGGATATACCAGATGCGCTGGGTGCCGGCGGCTCGTGTTGGGCTTTGTGTATAGCACCACGATGCGCATCTTCTTCATCAGCGTGGCAACATGCTGGCGGCCAACTACAAAGCCCTCCCGGCGCACAAGGTCGCGCAGCATCCGACTGCCGGCAAAATGATAGTCCAGATGTAGAGCATCGATGCGCCGCATCAGGGCCAAGCATGGGTCCGGTCAATCATGGCTTTGCGCTCAGACATCCCGCTTTGGTGAGCGCGCCGCTTAAAAAATCGATTTCCAGCGTTTGCTATTAGATCTTCGTGTGCAGTACTTTCAAATCAAGACCGGCTTCTGCCTTGTCTGCCGCATCAGCGCCGTCAAATACGTCAGAAGCTCACTCAAACAGCTGTTTCTTCCATTCGGTAACTTGCGTCGGGTGCACCTCGAACTGTTCGGCAATCTCGATTAAGGTTTTCTCGCCTCGCAATGCCGTCGGTGCCACTTTGGCTTTGAAGCTGCCTGAGTGGTTCCGTCTTGTTCTTTTGGTCATACCGTTGCTCCCTTGTCCGGCTCTTCAGCCTGAATTGTGAAGCAAGGCAGCCACTTAACCAACTGTCTGAATTTCTGGGGCTACTTCTTCCAAATGAAATCGGACAGTTACATCGTATTTTTGTTATTCATTTGCTAATAATATAACAATTCCAAACACTTAATTACCTTTAAGCAAGCAGTAAAGCAGTCTGCTTAACTTTTTTCTCGTTAACGCCGATTGCGAGAATGTTGTTGCCTAGTTATGCAAATTAGCTAATTGCCAATAAATCTCGCCAAAAATTCGGGCCTAAACGTTGCAAAATAACTACTAAACCTTTTATTAATAAATTTCTCTAATGCAACGTTACGAATCGTTTATAGTGGTGCTGAGGGAAGTTTCTACTCATCACTATTGACAAAAAACAATTTTCGGAGGCCTTATGGTTAGTAAAAAATTCAAGCATGCAGCTGCGTTACTTTTACTGGTTTTAAATGTTGGCGTAGTTTATGCGGCTGATTGTGTTTTACAAGTGACTCGCACTGCGTGTCCTGGAGAAGAAAAAGAATCTTTTAGCAAGTGTAATGGCGCAGCTGGCTGCGAAGAAAAGAAGCCAGCCGCAAGTGCTGCGCAATGCATCAGCAAAGCCAAATCAAGCTGTGCCAATAGCCGGCTGACTATTACGAAGGCTAAAAAAGTGACTGCTAAATTTGACGGCGTTGATCTTGAAGGCGGTAAAGATTTTTGCAGTGGGCATCCTGACTATCCTTACGCTAGTAAATCTGCCTGTAAAGATTAAGGATAAAAGCCACTTCAAGAAAGAAGGCATGTTAAGTGTGTGCTTTCTTAAATATGTTTAGCTAAAAAGTTTTAACTGCAAATGTCTTTACGCTCTGCGTAGCGCGATTGATGCACTGCGCGGCGCGTAAAGTGAGTCTACAAAAAATGGGTGCAATGATGAGATTGTTGAAGTTAAATATTGGTGCACGGCTAATTATTGGATTTGGGGTGGCACTATTTTTTATTTTGGCAATCGGCATTACTGGCATGATTGCAATAAAAAAACTGCATGATCAAGTGAATCAAATCGTTAGTTTTAATAATGCAAAGATGGATTATGCCGTTGCGATGTCGACATCGGTTGCTCGCAGTGAGGCTGAAATACTGAATCTATTTCTTGCTGCCAATTCAATTGAGCAGAAAAAATTTGGTGATAAATTAAAGTGGCAATCCTCACAATACGAAGAAGCAAACTCGGGTTTGAAAGAGCTATTCAAAATTTCCTCTTCATCAGGATTGGAAGAAGAGATTAATAAAAAAATAGATGATAACTCCGGCGTGGTTTTTGGATTATTTAAGCAAGTCGAAGAAATGGTGAAGGCAGAAAAAAATGATGAAGCACATAAATTATGGATCCAAAAGGTAAAACCTGCACTTGACGGGTGGTCAACCAATATTAGTGAGTTGGTTTCAATTGAGCGCAATTTAAATGATGCAGCGATTGTAGAAGCGCAAAGCAGTTATTTATGGAGTAGAAACCTGGTGTTGTCGTGCGTCACATTGGCGCTGATTTTTGTTGCAGGTTTCTCCTGGTTGCTAATCCGTTCTATCGTCCCACCTCTTAGAAAAGCAATTGTCATTGCACAAACCGTTGCAAAAGGCGATTTAACCAGCCGGGTTGACTTTGGTCGAGCCAGCGGTGAAATTGGAGAACTCATGAAGGCTCTAGAGATTATGATTAATAATCTGACCGGGATTGTTGATCAAGTTCATAGCGGCACCACAGCAATCGCCACCACCTCCAGCGAAATTGCGTCTGGCAATCTTGACTTGTCGGCCCGCACCAAAGAACAAGCCAGCGCATTAGAAGATACGGCGTCGTCAATCAAAGAATTAACCTCTACCGTCAGTCGGAACGCCGATAATGCGCGTCAAGCCAATCAGCTCGCGCTGTCGGCCTCGGAAGTTGCGTTGAAGGGGGGCGCAGTTGTGTCGCAAGTAGTCGATACGATGGGCTCGATCAATGCATCCTCAAAGAAAATCGTTGACATCATTGGCGTTATCGACGGCATTGCATTTCAGACCAACATCCTGGCATTAAACGCTGCTGTGGAGGCCGCCCGTGCAGGAGAACAAGGGCGCGGTTTCGCGGTAGTCGCTTCGGAAGTGCGTAACCTCGCACAACGTTCGGCCGCGGCGGCCAAAGAAATCAAAACCCTGATCGGCGATTCAGTAGATAAAGTCGATACTGGTGCGCGTCTGGTTGATCAGGCGGGTGCTACCATGAATGACGTTGTGGCTAGCGTCAAGCGGGTAAGCGACATCATCGGCGAAATCACAAGCGCTGGGAATGAACAAACTTCTGGTATTCAGCAAATTAACTTGGCCATCATCCAAATGGATCACGTCACTCAGCAAAACGCTGCTTTGGTTGAAGAATCAGCGGCTGCCGTCCAAAGCATGCAGCAACAGTCAGAAAATCTATTACAGGTGGTCAGCATATTCAAACTAGCGGCGCAAGATTAATTGATTGCAAGCTGTAGATAAATTGACGTTGGGAGAGCTGCTATCAAAGACCGGGTGCAAACCCTGCAGCCCCTCGATGGCTTTAAGCCGAGGGCGCGCAGTCGCGTCATTCGAAGTGCGTATCGGCGGCGTTATGTGGGTACACTGCATGACCTCGACCTTCTGTCCAGACGTATTGGGGATGAAACCCTGTTATCGCCGCGTTTTCTTCAAAAGTTATTAAAAAATAACTTCTCAGCAGACGATTACATTAAGCTGGCGACGACTCGGTGTTGCGTTTGTTGCTTACCTACTCCCTGCCCCCTGCCCCCTGCTACGTGCGCAGCGATGCGTTGGATTGCCAAACGTCGCGATGTTGCTATTTATACAATTTTAATATAGAGAGAAAACTATGCCAGGCTGTATTGGTAATACGCATCCGTTTATTCCAAAGTCGTCCGACACAGTGCCAACAGCAACAAGCGATTCGGCAGAGCGGGCCACACATCTATCAGACGAGTGCCCTCAACCTAATCAATTGTCACGCGATTTAAAAACACGTATCGCTAAATTTTCCAGCCCGGCGGGGAACAGAAAACTACGCTTCACAGACCGTGATTTTCGCCGGGCTGGCGCATTGAATATGACGACGCTTACGATTCCTGGGGAGGATGTTGGCAAGCTCGTCGATGTACCACTATCTTTGCCCGCCATTACTCAGATAAAAATAGTCTTTAATCCTCAGAATATTGACGCCAACCTCGATATGCTGACGCGCCTGGATCCCGTTATCCTTTCTAAGATTCACCATTGTGATATTTGGGGTTCTATAACGGATGCAGGTCTCGACCACCTCCAAAAACTGCCACAGTTAAAGTCATTAAACTTAACTAGCAGCGGCGGCGTAACAGATGCCCACCTCGCATGCCTTCAATCACTGCCACGACTGCAGTCATTAAATTTAGATGGGCACAATAAAAAAATCACTAACGTTGGCTTTTCTCACCTCCAGCACCTAACCCAGCTTAGGTCACTGGATTTAGGAAACTGCCCCCAGATTACTAATGACAGTATTGTTTTTTTACGTTCAATGCCACAATTAACGTCGTTGGTGTTGCCCGCGCATAATCTTACCAACACTGGCCTTGAAATTATTGCGTCGTTGATTCAATTACAAACGCTTGATTTATCTTTCGCCGAGCCGACTGGTGCCAGCCTCGTCCATTTACAGCCGCTAACGCAGTTGCAGTCATTAACTGTCAGCAACATCACCGACACTGACCTCGAACATCTTCAGCCCCTGAGACACTTGCAGTCGTTAAAGTTAGGTAATCTTTGGATCACCGACGGTGCAGGGCTTGCTAATCTCCATCCGCTGGCGCAATTACACACGTTGACTTTTGAGAGCTGCATTGGCCTTACCTGTGTGGATCTTACTCGTTTAAGGCCGCTTGCCAAGCTGACATCATTACATCTGGCGTTCTGCCCTGATTTAATCGATGCTGATCTTCCCCGCTTTCGGGAACTAGCCCAACTACAAACATTGCATTTTGATGCATGCTCTAGCATTAGCCAACCCGGCGTTGTTCGTCTGAAAGCGTCAATGCCATTGCTGAAGGTGACGGCAGAAAACTGCATGAAAGTTTCGCAAAACAAACCGTGTTTAATCTCTTAAGCATTGCACGTTACTAATGCGCTGCGTCGGTGAGCCAGCCAAGGCCAGCCGACGTATCGCCTCTGGGATTGTATTCGCAACCGACCCATCCTTGGTAGCCAACCTCGTCCAACCAAGGTAGAAGGTAACGATAATTGATTTCACCGGTGCCAGGTTCGGCTCGCCCCGGGTTGTCAGCGATTTGAATGTGACTGATACGTGCCAGGTTTGCGCGGATGGTATGTGCCAATTCCCCTTCCGTACGTTGCATATGATAAACATCATATTGTAGAAACAAATTGTCGACATCGGCTGACGCGATCAAAGCGAGGGCTTGGGCGCTTGTTGAAATGAAGAATTCCGGAATGTCATATTGATTGATTGGCTCGATTAGCAGCCTGATACCTGCGGCGCTTAACCGATGCGATGCGTAACGCAAATTTTCAATGAGTGTCTTCTCGGCAATATTATTTGTGATGTTCTTTGGTTTAACACCAGCCAAGCAGTTAAGCTGCTCAGTTTTTAACAGTGTTGAAAAAGTCAGGGCATCATAAATGCCATGCTGGAATTCCGCGATGCGAGCTGGATCACAAGCAATACCCCGATCCCCAGCTTCCCAGTTTCCTGCAGGTAGATTGTACAAAACCAATTCCAGGCCATGTATATCAAGCTTGGAGGCTATCTCCGCTGCATCATACGCGTAAGGAAATTGACACTCGACAGCTTTGAACCCTGCATTTGCGGCGGCGTTGAATCGGTCAAGAAATGCAACCTCGGTAAACAGCAACGAGATATTTGCAGAAAATTTAGGCATAGGGTTTTCAAATCATGGAAAAGAGTACACAAAAATGCATCTAACAGTCATGAAATATTAATCCATAAAAATTATTGTTAGCAACTCTGCGATTGTGAAAGACACGGCAATCCCTAAATATATCTTTGTACGTTAGTTGCATTATACTTGTGTGGATTTTGGGGCAAGAAACCGGATGATCATTAGCGGCCCGCTAAACTTATGCAAATAATGTTCTTACGATCAATTAGTTAATTTTTTAATATTAAGTTGATCGTCAGAAAAAATCGGAAAATTATGTCGGAATTCGCTTACAAAAAAAGCTGCCCAAAATGAGATAAGATATGTAAGTATCTGATTTTATTAAGTTTAGTTTTGAGTAAATGCCGCATTGGTACGTGCTAGTATGCAATTCCCAAACCGGTGATTTTTGCAAATCACACGCAGTTACAACTCTTACTGTTACGATTCCAGCAAGACCCGCTTTCATCACATGATAAGCTTCCTATTGATACACCCTGAATTGTTAGTCTTCCCATGCATATTTTGGAACTTCGCAAGCCAGACGGCCGAAACCTGACTTTATATAGTCAGGCGCCGATCATGGCCGTCGGCGAAGCGCCAAGCCCATTTCCAGAGCCGCAAAATGCTAACCCGCATTTACGCTGGCACGCGTTACGTGGTGAATGGGTTGCCTACGCAGCGTTTCGCCAAAATAGAACCTTCCAGCCTCCGCCTGAATATAATCCGCTTGCAGTCACCACGAACCCGGCAAATCCGACTGAAATGCCTGCGGGCGATTACGAGGTTGCTGTCTTTGACAACCGCTTTCCCACGCTGTCGCTCCCAGCAGACGCCCGACCTGATCTTTTAGTCGAAACAGGCATTGCCAACGGCCACTGCGAAGTTGTAGTGTTTACACAAGATCCAAACGCATCATTGTCAATACTATCGCTCAAGCGCCTCGAATTGTTGCTCAAAGTGTGGGCAGACCGCACCACTAGGATTGCTGTAAACCAACAAATTCAGTATGTACTGCCATTCGAAAATCGTGGTGCAGAGGTAGGTGTAACGTTGCACCACCCGCATGGGCAGATTTACGCTTATCCATTTATTCCTCCAGTACCACAACGTATGTTGGCGCAAGAAAAAGCCTATTTTGATGCCAACAATGGCGCAGCTTTTACCAATGAACGTACGCAATCGGGCAGCAACATGCTGTGTGACATGGCTGCAGCTGAAATAGCGGATGGAAAGCGCGTTCTTTACGAAGGTGAACATGCCGTGGCATTTGTACCAGCATGCGCACGTTATCCGTATGAAGTGTGGGTCATGCCGCGCTTGCCAGTTGAAAATTTTGCCGCACTAAGCGATGCACAACGCAGCGATTTGGCACGCGCACTAAAAACCGTGCTGTTGAAGTACGACGGCTTATGGAACCGACCTTTTCCTTACCTTATGGCATGGTATCAAGCACCCACAGATGGCCAGCCACATCCTGAAACCCAGCTACACGCGCAGTTTTATCCGCCCTACCGTAGCCGCGATCGACTCAAATATCTTGCTGGTACAGAGCTGGCAGCGGGTATGTTTGCAATGGATGCATTGCCGGAAGACAAGGCGTTGGAACTGCAAAATGTGCAGGTGGAGTTATCAGCATGATGCAAGCAACTGACTTTTTACAAACGCGCAACGTGGTGCATGCCTCTGCACCAGGGCGGGTGAATCTGATTGGTGAGCATACTGATTACAACGATGGATTCATGTTGCCGGTATCAACGCCCCAGCGTACCCACGTCTCGGTAGCGCCAAGTAGCGACGAGAATTTCTATTTTTTCTCTGCAACGCTAGACGAAACAATTGTGTGGTCTGGTGGCACCGCACCGGCCACCGGCTTTAGCCGATACATGATTGGTTGCATTCAGTTACTGCGTGAGCGTGGGATCGTTGTCCCACCCCTGCGGATGTTTGTGACCTCGAACCTGGCCGTTGGTGCTGGTTTATCCAGTAGCGCAGCTTTAGAACTTGCCACATTACGGGTGCTTCGGCAATTTTTAGGTCTTTCGCTGGATGACGTGGAACTGGCACAAATTGCGCAGCAGGCAGAAATTCAATATGCCGGCGTTAATTGCGGCATCATGGATCAGATGGCGTCGAGTCTCGCCGGTAATCAGCAAATGCTATTTTTGGATGCACGTACATTGGCTACTCGTCTCCTGCCGATGCCGGCAGATAGTGAGCTCATTGTGATTGATACCGGCGTTGCCCGAAAGCTTGCCGCCACCGGGTATAACACCCGTCGTCGTGAATGTGAGACGGCGGCACGTATGTTGGATGTGCAGGCACTACGCGATGTGCAAAACCCTGATGCCGTAGAAACACTGGCAGAACCATACCGCCGCCGCGCACGGCATGTGGTGCAAGAGAATCTACGTGTTCTGGCAGCTTGCCGAGCTGAAAACGCCGAGCAATTTGGCGCTTTAATGAATGCTTCCCATGCAAGCCTGCGCGACGATTATGAAGTCTCCATTGCTGAGCTAGATGAATTAACAGCATTGTTGCAAGCAGAGCCAGATGTATTTGGCGCCCGCTTGACCGGTGCCGGGTTTGGCGGCGCATGTGTAGCATTGTGCAAAAAAGGGTTAGCCGCTGATATTGGTAGCCGTGTGCTAGCACGATACAACGCGGGTTCGATTGGTACGGCAACGCCGCGAAACGGGCGATTACTCATGCCTGAGTCGGCCTCTGCTGTAGGTGCAAACCAATGAGCGATTTTATGTACCCGCGCCCACAACTGGTGCGCCGGGACTGGACCAATTTAAATGGTCAATGGCAATTTACATTTGATGATGAAAAGCGTTATCGTCGGCCTGATGATCTGATCGAGTGGACCCATGAAATTACGATCCCGTTTTCGCCAGAGTCGCAGGCTAGCGGAATCGGCGACACCAGGTTTCATAGCGCTTGCTGGTACCGCCGCGAGTTTTTAGCGGTGCCTGAAGATGGCAATATCATCTTACATTTTGGTGCGGTCGATTACAAAGCACGGGTGTGGGTGAACAATGTGTTGATGCTAGAGCATGAAGGTGGCCATACGCCATTTTCAGCTGACATCACAAGCGCATTGCACACCGATGGGCCTCAAACATTAGTCGTTTATGTGGAAGACGATCCACACGATCTCGCCAAGCCACGCGGCAAGCAAGATTGGTTGCAAGAGCCCCACTCGATCTGGTATCCACGCACCACTGGCATTTGGCAAACCGTATGGTTGGAACCGGTTGCACGGACATTTATTGAAAAACTCCGCTGGACGCCAATTTTTGATGGCTATGAAATCGGCTGCGAAATATTCGTCGGTGGTGACATTAGTGATGACCTAACGGTTGAAGTGAAATTGCTGCACGGTGAAAACCTGCTCGCAGATGACCATTATCATTTGGTAGCCGGCGAAGCCCATCGCAAGATTGCCTTGTCCGACCCAGGCATTGACGACTCACGTAACGAATTGTTATGGAGCCCGGAGCGCCCCACACTCATTAATGCCGAGTTGACCCTACGGCGCGGTGATGAGGTGGTCGACGTTGTGACTTCTTATACAGCCTTACGTTCGGTTGCCATCACGCGTGACCGTTTTATGCTGAACGGCCGGCCTTATCCCTTGCGGTTGGTGCTGGATCAAGGTTATTGGCCGGAAAGCTTGATGACTGCGCCATCGGATGACGCCTTGCGCCGCGACGTGGAATTGGCCAAAGCGATGGGTTTTAATGGCGTGCGCAAGCATCAAAAGATCGAAGATCCACGCTATCTTTACTGGGCCGATCGGTTAGGTCTGCTGGTGTGGGAAGAAATGCCGTCTGCCTATCGCTTCACCACAAAGGCGGTCACACGCATGGTGCGGGAATGGATCGAGGCAATTGAGCGCGATTACAGTCACCCGTGCGTTATTGTGTGGGTGCCGTTTAATGAATCATGGGGCGTTCCAAACCTGACCATGACCCAAGCGCATCGCAATGCGGTTGAAGCGCTGTATCACTTGACCAAAACGCTTGACTCTACCAGACCCGTTATCGGCAATGATGGGTGGGAAGCGTCTGCAACCGATATTTTGGGCATCCATGATTACGAAACCGATCCTGAACGCTTGCAAGCGCGATATGCCACAAGCGAGCCAGCAAGTGCATTGTTTGACCATCGACGTCCCGCAGGCAGAATACTGACCCTGGATGGCTTTCCGCATCGTGGGCAGCCAATCGTGTTGACGGAATTTGGCGGTATTGCATTTGATGACTCTGCAACCCAGACTGACAGCAGTACCTGGGGCTACTCCCGCGCAATGACCAAAGAAACTTTTTTGGCGCAATACCAACGCTTGCTGGAGGTGGTCAACACAACGCAATTGTTCAGCGGATTTTGTTATACACAGTTTGCCGACACGTTTCAGGAAGCCAATGGGCTACTGCGGGCCGATCGCAGCCCGAAAATTCCCTTGGCGCAAATTAGTGCGGCAACCCGTAACGTACCGCTCGGAGCAAAGCATGAGCGAGAGTAATGCGAGTGTTGAGGCCACCTGGCCTCGGCGGTTAGATCCAGGGTAGTGCTGGTGTGCTCTCTACTCGCATAGCTCACCCATTTTTGCCATGCGCCACTGGTTGAACCATTTACTTGGCGTCATTGACTCGGCGTCAATCACATTAAGCTCCGCCTGGAGCGAAAGGAACACATCATGCCGACAATTATTGTTTTCTGCCATCTGCGTTGGGACTTTGTTTTTCAGCGTCCGCAGCATTTATTGACTCGTTTAGCCCAGTATTACAACATTATCGTTGTGGAAGAGCCTATTTATCATGAGGGCGCCAGCTTCTTGCATAAGACGAGCCCTTCAGCCAACATCACGATCTGTCAGCCTCACACCTCAGTGCGTGCGCCCGGCTTTCATGACGACCAATTATCGCTGTTACAACCGCTTGTGATGGATTTAGTGCCCGAGGGCGAGAATCCGATCGTGTGGTTTTACACACCGATGGCACTGCCGATTTTGCAGTCTCTTTCCCCTAGCCTTATCGTCTACGATTGCATGGATGAATTGGCGGCATTCCGTAATTCGCCAAAACAACTGTTGCAGCGCGAAGCAGCCCTTCTAGGGTTAGCTGATTTGGTGTTTACCGGTGGGCCAAGCTTGTATGAAGCCAAACGCACCCGTCACCCTTCGGTGCATTGTTTTGCCAGCAGTGTCGATGTGCAGCATTTCGAGCAAGCGCTTGATCGATTAAATAGCCATGCGGCACACCGAGACATCAGTGGGCCACGGCTGGGCTTTTACGGCGTGATCGACGAGCGACTGGATTTGGATCTGATCGCTGCGGTGGCCGATGCCCATGCACAGTGGCAAATCGTGCTGGTCGGCCCTGTGGTAAAAATTGACCCGGCGAGCCTGCCACGTCGTGACAACATTCATTATTTAGGCCAACAGTCTTACGAGGCATTGCCACAATTTCTGGCAGGGTGGGATATCTGTATGTTGCCGTTTGCGTTAAATGAAGCGACGAAATTCATCAGCCCGACCAAAGTGCTGGAATACATGGCTGCTGAATTGCCGGTGGTAAGCACGCCTATCACCGATGTGATGCAACCCTATGGCGACGTGGTCAGCATCGCGCACACGCCGGAACAATTCATCAAGGCGTGTGAAAACGCACTGGCATTAAGTGAGCAGCAACGGGCAACAATGGTTACCCGGATGCGTGAAGTGGTTGCAACAACTTCATGGAATGCGACGGCTGCGCAAATGCGTGAATTGATGCAAGAAAGCCAAGCGCAAAAGTTGGCCGTCTCGACAGCGATGCCAGCCGAACTGGTATCCGGCATCGCTGCATTGACCAAACATAGCAGTAGCGCCATTCGTGCTGAAAATGTTAGTGCATTCAGGAAATCATCGAACGCACAGCCCTTTTCTGCGAACAAAAACAGTGGCAGTGCATACGCACTTTTGGATGGAAATACTATAGCCAAGCAAGCGATGGAATAATCAGTACCGCGGTTTGGAAGGCAGCCCGTAATGCATCGGGATAAAGTTTTCTATCCACGATTTAAGCCAGGTTTCACACGGAACCTGGCTTTTGTATTTTAAAATCGTCTATGCTTTTAAAAATGTTGAATAAACCAACCCTTTCACTTTCACCTGGATTACCTTATCCAATTGGCGCGACCTATACCAGCACAGGCATCAACTTTGCCTTGGTCAGTTTACACGCGCATAAAGTAGAGCTATGCCTGTTCGACGAAGATGGGCAGATTGAATGGCAACGTCTTGCGTTACCGGCGTGCGACCATGGCGTGTGGCATGGTCGCCTCAACACCACCGGGCTCGACACCATGCCAATTGTTTATGGCTATCGCGTGTATGGCGACAACGCTCCTCACCAGGGGCACCGGTTTAACCCCGCTAAATTGCTGCTCGACCCCTACGCGCGTGACATTGTCGGCGGCTATCAGGGGCAAGACGCGTTCCATGGAGACGACCCGGCTGACACGGCAGCAATTGCTTTAAAAGCACGCATCGAAGCGACCGCACCCTCGCCCTACGATTGGGAAAATGACCAACCACCCAGCGTGCCGCATGACCAAACCGTACTTTATGAATTGCATGTGCAGGGCTTTACGCGCCTGCATCCTGCGGTGCCGCCAACATTGCAAGGATCTTACGCTGCGCTGGCATGCCCGGTCATACTCGACTACCTCACCGATCTTGGCATCACAACCGTGAGTATGTTGCCGGTGCATTATCGTGCAGATGAAGCACGGCTCCAAAAAGCCGGGCGAGCTAATTACTGGGGATATTCCAGCATCGGCTTTTTTGCGCCAGAGAGGCGTTATTGGTCCGGCACTGCAGGCACCACCGTCGTGTCCGAATTTCGTGACATGGTGAAAGCCCTGCATCGGCGCGGTATCGAAGTGGTGTTGGATGTTGTCTATAACCACACTGGCGAAACCGATGCTAACGGGCCAACCCTGAGTTTTCGGGGCATCGACAATGCCTTGTATTACCACCTGCAACCTGGCAAGCCAGGAGACTATGAAAACTGGACTGGCTGCGGCAACGCTCTAAACCTTAGTCAACCACGGGTGTTGCAATTGGTAATGGATTCACTACGCTATTGGGTGCAGGAAATGCACGTTGATGGTTTTCGGTTTGACCTGGCACCGGTTTTGGCGCGGGACGCGCAGGGGTTTTCAAAACATGCTGCTTTTTTTGCAGCCTTGGCCCAGGACCCGGTGCTCGCCCACGTCAAGCTCATTGCTGAACCGTGGGATATTGGGCCGGGTGGCTACCAACTCGGCAATTTTCCAGCGCGATGGCAAGAATGGAACGACCGCTACCGCGACACGATGCGCGCATTTTGGCTGAGGCGCTCCACAAACCTGGGCGCCTTTGCGCATTGCCTTACCGGCTCAGCCGAACCCTTTGCCCGAGCAGGCAAGCTGCCATCGTCCAGTATCAATTTCATTACTGCACATGACGGCTTCACCCTGGCCGATCTGGTAAGTTATACCCATCGGCACAATGCTGAAAATGGTGAATACAATCACGATGGCCATGGTGAAAACCTTAGCATTAATTGCGGCATCGAAGGTACTACCCTTAATGCACACATCCTGACACTACGCGGCAAATTGCAACGCGCACTCCTGACAACGCTATTTTTTTCTCAAGGGTCGCCGATGTTGCTAGCAGGCGATGAATTTGGCAACAGCCAGGGTGGTAACAATAATGCTTATTGCCAGGATAATGCGGTCGGTTGGCTTAATTGGCCGAGTGCCGAGGGCGTTCATTATGCATTGGTGCGACGTCTGATCGCTTTGCGAGCGCGCTACGCTGCGTTACGGCATCCAGGCTGGCATACCGAAAGGCCTGAGCCCGACCACGACATCATATTGACCTGGCTTACGTCCTTTGGCAGCATTATGCTGGAAAGCGATTGGCATGGCCAAGATTGCCTATGCGTTGTCTTGCAGGATAATCTGCAGGCGCAAACCTGCCTTTTACTATGTAATGCTGATGTAATCATGCATAATTTTCGGCTGCCCGCTGGCAGCTGGCAGCTGGTACTTGACAGTAGCAACGAGGATGGCCAACCGCACGCTTTGGATGCGGTTGCAGGATCGGCAACCGTGCCCGCCCATTGCGTAATGATGGCAGTACTCCTGCCTTCACACTCCATTTCATCAACACCAGAAAATATCGGCAAACCACTATGACCCAATCCTTGGAACAGCTAACGCTGGCGCGTCAACTCCAGAAAAGAACGATGGCGCTGGTGTTGGCAGGTGGCCGGGGTTCTCGGCTTGAGCAATTAACAGATTCCCGGGCCAAGCCGGCAGTGTATTTCGGCGGAAAATTTCGCATTATCGATTTTGTTTTATCGAATTGCGTTAATTCCGGCATCCGCCGCATCGGTGTGCTCACGCAATATAAATCTCATTCGTTGCTGCGCCATTTGCAACGCGGCTGGAATTTCCTGCGGGGTGAAGCCGACGAATTTATTGATCTGTTGCCTGCGCAGCAGCGCTTGAACGAAACCCATTGGTATCGAGGCACTGCCGATGCGGTGTATCAAAACATTGATATCCTGCGCTCCTACGCACCAGATTACGTTGTAGTGCTGGCGGGCGACCATATCTACAAAATGGATTACTCCTTAATGCTGCTCGACCATGTACAAAATGGCCACGGCTGCACAGTGGGCTGCATAGAAGTACCGCGTATGGAAGGCACAGCCCTGGGCGTGATGGCAATCGACGATACGCGTCGCATCGTGAGTTTTCAAGAAAAACCAGCAGATCCGCCGGCCATGCCAGGCAAGCCTGATACGGCGCTAGGCAGCATGGGCATTTACGTCTTCGATGCCGAATACCTGTATCGCTTGCTGGACGAGGATTTGGCAAACCCGCATTCACAGCATGATTTTGGCAAAGATATCATTCCGTATGTGGTGCGTACGGGCCACGCATTGGCGCACCCATTAAATTTATCCTCGGTGCCCTACACAGTCGAAGCTGGCGGCAGTGAACATACCAAGCCTTATTGGCGTGATGTTGGAACAGTCGATGCATTCTGGTCGGCCAACCTGGATCTGGCATCGAATATGCCGGAACTAAATCTTTATGACCGCGATTGGCCGATCTGGACTTATCAAGAACAGTTGCCACCAGCGAAATTTGTTCCCGATGACAGTGGCACGCACGGCATCAGCGCAAACATCCTCGTTTCCGGTGGCTGCATTATTTCCGGCTCAGACATACGTCACGCAGTGCTTTTCTCAAATGTGCAGGTCCATTCGTATTGCGTGATTCGCCAATCAGTCATCCTGCCTAATACTGTCATTGGGCAGGGGTGCCGATTGCATCAGGTCGTAATCGACCGCGGGTGCAACATACCAGCAGGCACTGTTATTGGCGAAGATGCGGCGCTTGACGCACAACGCTTTTACCGCTCTGCGAACGGCATCGTTTTGGTGACGGCCGCTATGCTTGCAAAAATTTGACGGAAATTCCCAAGATGCGTGTGCTACATGTTTGTACCGAAATCTATCCTCTTCTTAAAACTGGAGGGTTGGCCGATGTGGCAGGAGCACTGCCGCCGGCATTGGCAAGTCTTGGCGTCGATGTTCGAATGCTGGTGCCAGGTTTTCCGGCGCTATGCGAAGCGATCGGCCAGCGGCAACGCGTCGCAGTGCTGCCGACCCGATTCGGCGCGGACGCGATCGAACTCACACTAGGTATGTTGCCGAACGGCGTATCTACTTATCTAATTGAAGCACCAGCTCTATACGACCGGCCAGGAAGCCCCTATGCAGACGGGAATGGTGTGCCTTACGCCGATAACTATCGTCGTTTTGCGCTATTAGGCTGGGTTGCCGCCCAATTGGCTGCCGAACTTGATCCAACGTGGCAGGCGCAGGTTTGCCATGCACACGATTGGCATGCTGGGCTGTGTTCGGCATACATTGCAGCGCACAGACGTGCCACCGGCCAACGCAGCGCCGGCAGCTTGCAGACGATTCACAACCTTGCCTATCAAGGGCTTTATCCGGCCGAAATTATGTCGGAGTTGGATTTGCCTGGCGATTTTTTTGGCGTGGATGGGGTAGAGTTTTATGGCCATGTGTCGTTTTTAAAAGCGGGACTGTACTATTGCGACGAGATTACTACCGTCAGCCCGACCTATGCCCGCGAAATCCAGCAAGCTGAACAAGGATGTGGCTTGCAAGGCTTGCTCACTACCCGCGCGCACGACCTCACAGGCATTTTAAATGGGGTGGATACAGCAGTCTGGAACCCAGCAACTGATATTGAAATTGAAGTGCCGTACAGCCTAGATTGCTTAGAAGGCAAACAGCAGTGCCGCACTGCACTGCAACAGGAATCCGGCCTCAATCAGCAATCTCACGCACCGTTGTTTGGTATTGTCAGCCGCTTGACGGATCAAAAAGGCTTGCACCTTGTTCTCGATGGCCTTGCAGAGCTGATCGCCAAGGGAGGCCAATTGGTGGTGCTGGGCTCAGGCGAGCGGGAGCTAGAAGAGGCATTCCAGCAGTTTGCCCTGGCACATCCAAATAGCGTGGCAATTGAAGTTGGCTACAATGAGAGTAAGGCACATCGGCTCATTGCAGGTTGCGATGTGATCCTGGTGCCATCACGGTTCGAGCCTTGTGGATTGACCCAACTTTACGCCCTGGCATATGGCACGTTACCGTTAGTGCGCAGGGTGGGAGGCCTGGCCGATTCAGTAGTGGATTGCACCCCTGAAAATCTTACAAAGGATATTGCCACCGGGTTTGTGTTCGACGATTTCAGCCTCGAGGCATTCATGGCAGCGTTACAGCGCACCTTCACTCTGTACTCTGAAAAAAATACATGGCTTGCACTTAAGCAATGTGCAATGCGACAATCTTTCGATTGGCAAGATTCCGCCAAGAAATTACTGCCGATCTACCGGCGTTTAATTTCTTAGGCTTTCTCCAACCATCTATTCTCTCGCGCCTATTCCATGATCCAAATCAAATTCCCGCATGACCATTGCCTAAGCGATGCAATGAGTCTGAAACGTTCTATTTCCAACAAACTATTGTTTGCAATCGGCAAAAATCCCCAGGCAGCAACACCTCGGGATTGGCTGCAGGCAGCCGAACTTGCCGTGCGTGACCGGCTCGTCGAGCGCTGGCAAACGACCACTCGCGCCTACAACGACCAAGGCGCAAAGCGTGTGTATTACCTGTCGATGGAGTTTCTCATTGGTCGCACTTTTACCAACGCTGCCCTCACGCTTGGCATACACGCCGAACTGAAGACGGCCCTAGCAGAGTTAGGCGTCGATATCGATACGATTGCCAGTTGCGAGCCAGACGCCGCATTGGGTAACGGCGGCTTGGGGCGATTGGCTGCTTGTTTTCTTGATTCGATGGCCACGTTGGGTATTTCCGGCATGGGTTACGGTATTCGCTATGACTACGGCATGTTTAAGCAACAGATCGTTGATGGCTACCAGGTAGAGGGCCCAGACTACTGGCTCACCGGTGGCAATCCATGGGAATTTGCAAGACCCGAAGTACAGTACAGGGTGCAGTTTGGCGGCCATTGTGAAAAAACCGGTGACCCGGCGAGCCGAAGCGCCCGCTGGATCAGCACCGAGGATGTGTTGGCGATGGCTTTTGATACCATCATTCCTGGCTATGCAACTCAGGCAACCAACACCCTGCGATTGTGGTCGGCCCGCGCAACAACCGAAATCAATCTGTCGGATTTCAACAAAGGGGATTACTTCCGAGCAGTCGAACAAAAAAACCATTCAGAGAACGTTTCTCGGGTGTTGTATCCCGACGACTCAACCTCTTCTGGACGTGAACTTCGGCTACGCCAGGAATATTTTTTTGTGTCAGCCAGCATGCAGGATCTGGTGCAGCGCCACTTACGCAAATATGGCACGTTTAACAACCTGCCAGACTGCGCTGCCGTGCATCTTAACGATACCCACCCAGTGCTTGCCATACCAGAACTGCTGCGTATTCTGATAGACGAGCACAACGTGCCCTGGGCACAAGCCTGGCCGCTGGCACAAAGGATTTTTTCTTACACTAATCACACGCTAATGCATGAAGCACTTGAGACATGGCCGATTGATATGCTTGGCCGTGTATTGCCACGGCATCTGGCACTGATTTTTGAGATTAACGAAACATTTCTGGCAAGCGTCACCGCGCAGTTCGGCCACGACACCGAGCTCATGCGTCGCTTATCGTTAATTGATGAGGGCGGAGAGCGCAGGGTGCGCATGGCTTACCTGGCAGTTGTTGCCAGCCACAAAGTCAACGGTGTCTCCAAGCTGCATTCGGAATTGATGAAGGAGTCGATTTTTGGGGATTTTGCGCGGGTGTTTCCAGAACGGTTTAATAATAAAACAAACGGCATTACGCCACGTCGCTGGTTATCGCAGGCGAACCCAACATTATCGGCAATCATCGACGAGAGGATCGGCACCGATTGGCGTCGGCATCTTGACCGCTTAACGGCCTTGCGACCTTTAGCAAACGATGCTGAGCTCATTTCTGCCTTCACCGACGCCAAGCGGCATAACAAAGTACGACTTGCACAGTGGGTGCGAACCAATCTCAATATCGAACTCCACCCAGAGTCGTTATTCGATGTGCAGATTAAGCGCATACATGAATACAAGCGGCAGTTGCTCAATGTACTGCATGTGATCACCCGGTATAACCAGATTTTGGCAAGTCCCGATCAGGAATGGGTACCACGCACTGTTATCTTTGGTGGTAAGGCTGCCTCGGCCTACCATATGGCAAAGTTGATTATCCGGCTGATCAATGACGTCGCTCGCACAGTCAACAACGACCCACGGGTCGGCAATCTGTTAAAGATTGTGTTTGTGCCGAACTACAGCGTTAGCCTGGCCGAACTCATTATTCCGTCGGCGGATTTGTCGGAGCAGATATCACTGGCAGGCACTGAAGCCTCTGGTACCGGCAACATGAAATTTGCTTTAAATGGCGCGCTGACCATTGGCACGTTAGACGGCGCCAATATTGAAATATTGGAACAAGTTGGGTCAGAAAATATTTTTATATTTGGCCATACTACTGCGCAAGTGGCAGAGATTCGCGCCAGGGGATACAAACCAGCCGAAATCGCTCAAAACGACGCTGGCTTAAAGCGTTTGCTGGATCAGATCAGGGACGGTGTGTTCTCGCCAGAAGAGCCTGAGCGCTATAGTGCGATCTACAACACTTTACTTGTTGATGGCGACCATTATTTGCTATTAGCTGATTACCCAGCCTATGTGGCTGCGCAAAAAATGGTGGATGATTCTTATCGCAACCAGCATGCCTGGCAAAAGAAGGCGATTTTTAATGTTGCCGGAATGGGCGTGTTTTCTTCCGATCGCACAATTGCTGATTATGCGACGGACATCTGGCATGCCCAGCCGTTGAAACTATAACGTTCGTATAACTGTAACGCTCATATCAATCAAGATAACCGGTTGGATTGGTCGACTGCCAGCGCCAGCCATCGCTGGTCATGTCGGCCAGGGTTCGGTTGGCCGACCAACCAAACATTTCCTGCGCTAACTCCGGATTAGCCCAGCATTCGGCAATGTCACCCGGCCTACGGGCAACAATATCGTAGGGAATCGATTTGCCGCTGGCAGACTCAAATGCACCAATCATTTGCAGCACGCTGGCGCCATGTCCGGTTCCAAGATTAACCGTCACCAATCCTTTAGCTTTGTCAAAATATTTTAGCGCTGCAACATGGCCTTCGGCTAAATCCATAACGTGGATAAAATCGCGCACGCCAGTGCCGTCTGGCGTAGGGTAATCGCCCCCAAAAACCTGCAGGCGTTCGCGGCGACCGACTGCCACCTGAGCAATATAAGGCATGAGATTGTTGGGAATACCCTGCGGGTCTTCGCCGATCAAGCCGCTTTGATGAGCGCCGGCCGGGTTGAAGTAACGCAGGCGCGCGATATTCCAATCCGGTTCTGCCTTGAAAAGATCGCCTAATATTTCTTCAATCATCAACTTTGACCGGCCATAAGGATTGGTAGCCGATAAAGGGAAATTTTCATTGATCGGGGTACTGGCAGGATCACCATAAACGGTTGCCGAAGATGAAAATACCAATGTCCGGACGTGTGCCCTTCGCATTGCTGCCAGCAACTCTAAGGTACCCCGCACGTTATTGTCGTAATACTCGAGTGGTTTTTCAACTGACTCGCCAACCGCTTTGAGCCCAGCAAAATGCAGCACTGCAGTGATCGCATGCGAAGCAAACGTTGCGTCCAAAGCAGCCGGATCACGTATATCGCCTTCGATAAAAGTTGGTACGGTGCCAGTAATGCTTTTGAGGCGCTGCAACACTTTGCGATTACTGTTGCATAGGTTGTCGAAAATCACCGGCATATAGCCCGCTTCAAGCAAAGCGATGAAGGTATGTGACCCAATGAATCCGGCGCCGCCGGTTAAAAGAATTTTTTCCATCATGCGTTTAATGTTTGCGTTCCTGTTTTTTACCGCCACCGGCACCTTCGTTGCTACCAGCCTTGTCATGACTCTTCGCATCCTTGCTGCTTTGCGCAGTTTTGTCTGCACGGTACGTAATGGATTGCGCATCTGCTTCGGTCTTGATTTTTTCAGCCCGCGGTGCGATTTTTGGAAGTGGTGTCTTGTTGCTTGCCATGGTTTGCTCTCGTTTTTTATATCGGGTTTTGATCGAATAAGCGTTGCCTTTATTGGCAATGCCTCTACTTCAGGCGCTAACTGTATCAGACTCGCATAAAAATATTTTAATTTTTTGGCAATGTTTTGCAAGCTAAACCAAGACGATTTTTAAGTGCGGTATCGAACGAAAATTTGTCAATAATTGCCGTTACCGTAGACATCTATAGGCCCTGTTTCTTCTTCCAAATTTCTTTTTTTCCGACGGCCTCACCACAAATCACATTACTTATCCGGCGCAAATTCTTGTGCCACCATCTCACGGAGTACTGTATGGCTACCAGCAAACAACCCCCCCATTCAACCAGCCGTTGATGTCGAAGGCGCTGGGTCGATTCTCAGTACCGTTTCAGGCCCGTCCACCGGCGCGCCATCCAAAGCCCTTGGTAAAGACACGCCGAGCGACCTGTTAAGAAAAATTGTCGGCACAATGGCACTTACCGCAAAGTATGCCGAACAATCCAAACAAGGCAGGAGAGTATGGCGAGGCAGCCCGCAGTCCGGCTGAAGGTGTACATACCCCACCACCGTCACCAGCCGTCACAAGCAGCACAGTGACCGAAAAAACCGCGTCAGACAAAGTCGGCGCAGGCAAACCGCCGCAAGGTGTGAACGCCACAATTGCCCCATTAGATCGGGTAAGGGTCGATTCCGCTGGTCAGGTGCTCACCACCAATCAGGGCGTCGCCGTTGCCGACAACCAGCATTCGCTAAAAATTGGCTTGCGTGGGCCAACAGCATTGGAAGATTTTATTCTTCGCTAAAAAACCACGCATTTTGATCATGAGCGCATTCCGGAACGTGTAGTACACGCACGTGGCTCAGCGGCACATGGATATTTTGAAAGCTACGGTGATTTGTCACAGATGACCCGGGCATCGTTGTTTTCAGCCGCTGGTAAGCGTACACCGACCTTTGTGCGTTTTTCAACCGTTGCCGGGGAACGTGGTTCCGCTGATTCGGTACGTGACGTTCGTGGTTTTGCCGTCAAGTTTTATACCGACGAAGGCAACTGGGATTTGGTGGGCAACAACATACCGGTATTTTTTATCCAGGATGCGATAAAGTTTCCTGATCTGGCCCATGCGGTCAAGCCCGAGCCGAACAATGGTATTCCGCAGGCATCGAGTGCTCACGATACCTTTTGGGATTTCGCTTCGCTCATGCCTGAGTCAACCCACATGCTGCCCTGGCAAATGTCGGATCGGGCCATCCCACGCAGCTACCGCATGATGCAAGGCTTCGGCGTGCACACCTTTAGGTTAATCAATGCGGCAGGCGAGTCAGTATTTTGTAAATTCCATTGGACGCCGAAAAGCGGCACCCACTCCCTGGTATGGGATGAAGCTGCAAAACTGTGCGGCGCAGATCCCGACTATCATCGCCGCGATCTGTGGGAAGCGATCGAAGCAGGTGCTTTTCCGGAATGGGAATTGGCCCTGCAGGTATTTACGGAAGAGCAAGCAGAAGCGTTTGACTTCGATGTGCTCGATTCAACAAAACTGATTCCAGAAGAATTGGTGCCATTGGTACCTGTTGGAAAGCTGGTGCTGAACCGTAACCCCGACAATTTTTTTGCAGAAACCGAGCAAGTTGCTTTTTGTACCGCTCACATTGTGCCCGGTATTGATTTTTCAAATGATCCGCTCTTGCAAGGACGAATTCATTCGTATCTTGATACGCAGATCAGCCGGTTGGGCGGCCCGAATTTTCACGAAATCCCTATCAATGCCCCAGTTGCCCAAGTGCACAATAATCAGCGTGACGGCATGCACCGCCAGGCGATCCATCGTGGCCGGGTATCTTACGAGCCCAATTCACTTGCTGGTGGTTGCCCTTTTCAAGCGGGCGCCTCCCGCGGCTTCACCAGTTTTCCAGAGCGTGTTTCAGAAGACAAAGTGCGGGGCAAACCTGAAAAATTTGCCGAGCATTTTGCTCAGGCGCGTCTGTTCTGGCTGAGTCAGACACCGGTCGAGCAGCAACATATTATCAAGGCATTTCGTTTCGAATTAACCAGGGTACAAACACCAGCCATTCGAGAACGCGTTCTTTCGCTGTTAGTTAATGTTGATGATCGCTTGGTGACAAGCGTGGCAAAGGGCTTGGGATTGCCAGTGCCAAAAGGCGCACCGATACTGGTTAAAACGCCTACTCCTGAACCGGCACCCTCACCTGCCTTGTCTCTAACGAGCCGGCCGGGTGACGGCGAAATAAAGACCAGACGCGTAGCCATTCTCGTGGCACCCGGGGTGGACGGCGCCGCAATCCGAGCGGTCTATGCCGGGCTTGTCGGCGTGGGTGCAGTGCCCCGCTTCGTTGGCGAACATTTAGGCCAGATCGACACGGTAGGCGGCGCACCAATCAATGTCGAAATTTCACTCGAAGCTGGCCCTTCGGTGCTGTATGACGCTGTTGTAATACCCGATGGAAAGGCATCGAGTGAAACACTCGGTAGGAACGCCGACGCCATCGACTTTGTGAAACAACAATTTAGGCATTGCAAACCCATTCTGGTCATGGGCACTGGTGCCACGTTCCTCACAAAAGCCGGTATCCCGGCGTCATTGCCAGATGGCAGTACTGACACAAGTCTGGTGGTTGGTGATGGCGACGCCGAGTCTGCGCTCGCATCTTTTGTTATAGCGATGGCTGCACACCGCAATTTTGCGAGAGAAATGGACGCGCCGGTGGTGTAATAGCTGCTAATCATATAGATAAAATGCAATATCCTGTCACCTCAGACGGCCGGTACTTCATCGTACGCCGCCGACCTTGGCGGACGACCAACCCAGGGTTGTCCACCCAAGAGAGAGATCGGCTAACAAAAGAACTGATGACTGCGCGCCGGGCGATTGGCGCCGCTTTGCATGGTAGGGATGACGCGGCATTGCAGGCAGCACGCCGCCAGGTGCACACGGCCAAGGTCGCGTTGGGTGAACAAGGTCCGGTCTGGTGAACGAACGGGGCGCCCGATCTAAATCGACATCTGGTAAAAAATACTAGCTACGCAGCGGTAGAATTTGCGACACGAGGTGTTGCTACGTTGTAATATAGCGGTGCACCATTTTGTTGCAAATCGAGTTGAAAGAATAACGCACTAGACACGCATTACTACGACATTGATTTTAAACAACATTAAAATTAATGTTATAATTTTAGTACGATTATTAGACATGCGAGCGCGAAGGCTCGTAGGAGACAGCGACATGGCGGATGAAAAAAATCAGGAAGTGATACCAACGGTTGACGGAAGTCGCCGCCGATTTACTAGCGCAGGCGTCGCTGCGACTGGCGTCGTCATGAGCTTGGCGGCCCGCCCAGTCTTGGGGTGCACCAGCAGCGAAGCAGCCTTGTCGCCTTCTGGATGGTCGTCGATTAACGCCAGTCGGTGCGTTGGGCCTGCATCGACAGTCTCTTTAGGGAAATCTCCCGGTTTCTGGAAGCACGAAGGTAGAGAGTGGCCGACGAGCGTTCCAAAGACCACCCTTTATCGCAGCGTATTTCCTGTATGTACGCCCCCATTCAATAATTCCCAAGCTGCATACACTCTGCTTGACGCACTACAACCCCAAGTAGTGAATAACGAATTTGGCCGTTTAATCGCTACCGCTTACCTCAATGCCGTGTCGAGGAAAACAGCCCCTTATTTGCGGCCCGAGCAAGTCGTGCAAATGGCTACAGGCAGCTTTTTGCCTTCAACCGGTGGCAAGGTGTGGGACACGACGACTATTATTGCCTACCTAAAAATCACATTCGACTAGCGTAGGTTTTCACTCGTGACCTGGATTGCCAGTACGGCACACCCGGCGGCGCAACGCTGCTGGGGCCAGGAGTGTATTGTCTACGATATAGATTCCGGTAATACCCACCTTGTCACGCCACTTGCTGCAGAGGTCTTACGAGAGCTGCAAAATCGCCCTTGTAATCTTGAAACTTTAGTAGAAGTTGTTTTGCAGCATTCTGTCAATGATGCAGAGCCGCCTGCGTTGTCTGAAATGCAAACAGCGCTGAGCACCATCCTCGACGACCTTGCACGTATCGATTTAATACGTTGGAGCGCTCCGTGAAGGTATCGGATTTGTCATCATCCGAACTGATGGCACAATTGTCAGGCACGGGGCTGCAGCTGCTGACTGGCCAATTTCAGATTGGTATTCGTAGCCAAATTCCTGCACTTGGTCGCACGCTCGCACTGCTATACGGCGATTATTCGATCGGTAACGAGCAAGGCTTCACGGATTTTCATGTGCAGCTACGATATCCGATGGGGTTGCGGCGATGGTGGCGAAAACAGGTGGTGTTTGAATTTGATAGCGCTTTACCGTTCAAACCGTTGCCTGCGGCACAAGCTTTTCCAATGTTTGAATGGGGGCTCAATTGGTGTGTCTCCAGCTACGCCAATCTGTATCTGATTATTCACGCCGCGGTTGTTGAAAAGAATGGTTTTGCGGCAATCTTGCCAGCGCCGCCAGGTTCGGGCAAAAGCACCTTGTGTGCAGCACTAGTGACGCGCGGCTGGCGGCTCTTGTCGGATGAACTGACTCTCATTCGCACAACCGATGGCCATGTTGTCCCACTACCCCGCCCAATCAGCCTGAAAAATGCTTCGATCGACATTGTGAAAGCGTACGCGCCGCAGGCTGTTTTGAGCCCTAAGGTCTACGACACTGTTAAGGGTACGATCGCTCACATGAAAGCGCCAGCCACCAGCGTTGCGCGTGCCCACGAGTGCGCCAAGCCAGGCTGGATTATTTTTCCACGCTATGCAGTGGACGCAGCAACAAGTCTCTTGCCGATCTCGCCGGCCCACGGCTTGATGCGGTTGGCAGATAACGCATTCAATTACAGTGCATTGGGTTTGACGGGTTTCGAGACTGTTGCGGACATAGCCGACACTTGCCCAATTTATGATTTTACTTACAGCGTCATCGATGAAGCTATTGCGACATTCGACAGGCTCGCTGAAGAAGTTGCTCAGCGCGATATAAGGCCAATCTGATGAGGCCGTTGCTAATTCTCCAGGCCCTTCACAAACCACTGTCAATGTTGGCGTTCAGCCTGCCAGAGTGGGATTTACTGATTCGCCAAGCGCGGCGGGGTAACCTTCTGGCCCGATTGCAAAGTCTGCTGGCACAAGCAGGCATTCTTGAACAAGTCCCATGCCAGCCGCGCCAGCATCTCGAGTGGGCACGCGTGACTGCAGACCGTCATGCACAAGCTGTGCGCACGGAAGTATCGCGCATCCAGCAAGCGCTACCGGGGCAGCCGGTGATTCTGCTCAAAGGGGCGGCCTACGTCATGGCTGGGCTGCCAGCTGGTGCAGGCCGCGTATTTTCTGATATCGATATTTTGGTGCCAAAAACGCAATTGCTGGATACAGAAAGCGGGCTGCTGGCGCACGGCTGGATGGCTAGCCAGCATGATGCCTATGACCAGCGCTATTATCGCCAATGGATGCATGAGCTGCCGCCCCTACAACACATGCTGCGGGAAACAACCATCGATGTGCACCATGCCATCCTGCCACAAACAATGGCAATTCATCCGGACTCACAATTATTGCGCGACTCTGCAGTGGCGCTTGCCGGGTATCCGAAATTAATGGTGCTGGCACCGGTGGATATGGTGCTCCATAGCGCAGCGCACCTGTTTTATGAGGGGGAATTATTCAATGGCTTGCGCGATTTGGCCGATCTGGATGCACTGTTACGCGATTTTTCCGCTGTGCCAGCATTTTGGGAGCAACTGGTAAAGCGTGCACATGTGCTCGAACTCACACGATGCTTATACTATGCCTTGCGCTACACCCGTTTACTGCTTTGCACACCAGTGCCGGAACAAGTACTGACAATTGCCAGCCAAGCGCGCCCGCCGGCTTTAATATCAGCAACCATGGACGCTTTGTATTGTCGAGCATTATTGCCGGATCATGCCAGTTGCATCGACTGGGCAACGCCTGTAGCGCGATGGTGTCTGTATGTGCGTGCGAACTGGCTGCGCATGCCACCACTATTATTAGCCCGACACCTGTTTCACAAGGCATTTATTAGTCAGCGTCATTAATTTAGGGGCATTTTTGAGTACAGTGCGATTGATATTGGGCGATCAGCTCAACCCGATGCATTCTTGGTTTGCCGAGGTCCGACCGGAAGTCGTGTACGTGTTAATGGAGATACGCCAAGAAACTGATTACGTACTGCATCATGCTCAAAAAATCCTGGCGATTTTTGCTGCCATGCGCAATTTTGCAGCGACTCTGGAAAAAGCTGGCCACCGCGTCCATTACCTTGCCATTAATGACCCGGTCAACCGCCATAGCCTGCCTGCGAATTTAGACTGGTTGCTTCGCCAGTATAACGCCACATCATTTAAATATCAGGAGCCTGACGAATGGCGGCTCGATGTGCAACTGGCCGAGTATGCAGCGCAACAAACAATTGCTTCAGGCATGGTTGACAGCGAACATTTTTATACCACGCGCCGTGATGCTGCAGAATTTTTCAAAGGCCGTCAAAAATGGTTAATGGAAAATTTTTATCGCGAGATGCGAAAGCGCCACCGCGTACTGATGGAAGGTGCAAAACCCATCGGTGGCGCCTGGAATTATGACGCAGATAACCGTGGAACATGGCCCGGCACTCCAGCCGAGCCGATAGACCGAAGGCCGGTGCATGATCATTCGGCATTGTGGACAACTATTGTAGATGCGGGCGTTTGCAGTTTCGGGAAACCGCATGCAGAAGCCTTACGCTGGCCGATCAATAGGGCAGAAGCCCTGCAGCAGCTCGATGCTTTTATCGATCACGCCTTGCCAGACTTCGGCAATTTTCAAGATGCAATGAGCACTCGCGCGTCGCGACTATTTCATTCCCTGTTGTCATTTGCTTTAAACACCAAAATGCTTAGCCCGGCAGAGGTAGTCGCTAGGGCTGAGGGCGCCTGGCATGCGCAGCGCGCACCCTTGGCAGCAGTCGAAGGCTTCATTCGTCAAATCTTAGGCTGGCGAGAATTCATACGGGGCGTTTACTGGGCACGCATGCCTGAATATGCGCAAAGCAATACCTTTGATCATCAAACGCCATTGCCGGAGTGGTTTTGGACTGGCCGGACAAAAATGCGCTGTCTCGCACACGCAATCGGTGATTCGTTAGAAAATGCCCATGCGCATCACATCCAACGCCTGATGATCATCGGTAATTTTGCCCTGCTCGCCGGATTACAACCAACCGCCTTGCACCAGTGGTATTTGGGTATTTATATTGATGCCTTTGAATGGGTAGAAATGCCCAACACGCTTGGTATGAGTCAATTTGCTGATGGCGGCCTGTTGGCAACCAAGCCTTACGTCTCAAGTGCTGCTTACATTGATCGTATGAGTGATTATTGCAAAGGCTGCCATTACGACCGTAAAGCTCGGGAAGGTGAACGTGCCTGCCCTTTCAACTCGTTGTATTGGGATTTTTTTGCACGCAACGCCAACAAGCTAGCCTCGAACCCGAGGCTAGGAATGGTCTATCGGCATCTGGAAAAAATGGAAGGTACGGCGCTCGAGCGCTTGCGCGAAAAGGCAACCGCCCTACGTAGCCAACTTAACGATCTTTGAGTTCATTTGGTACTGCCGGATGAACACCACAGAATTAGATAGTCGGTTGATTTCACTTTGCGGAAAGCCCATAGATTCGTCAAATCGATTACTGGATAGATTAACCACTTTTGCTGCATCGGGAAGCCGTAGGCAGCTAATTGTAGATTTTACAATTTCTGAAATTTTTCGCCCAAATGCGAACTGATTATTCAAGACTTTCGATTGGTACAGTGGCGTCAATCAATTGACGTTTTGCCATTAGCTGCCCCATTTGCAACGCGCTCACGGGTTGGGAAATTAAAAACCCTTGCAACTCATCACAGGCGAGGTTTTGCAGAATGGCCATCTGCCCAAATGTTTCGACACCTTCCGCCACTACAGTCATATCCAGAGCGTGTGCCATCGAAATAATTGCCCGGATCAGCACCTCGCCGCCGGTACCAGCAACCAGGTTTGCGGTAAAAGCGCGGTCGATTTTTACAACGTCCAAATCGAGCCGTTGTAATTGTGACAATGAAGAGTACCCTGTACCAAAATCGTCAAGCAGCAGCTTTACACCCAAAACTTTTAACGAAGCGAGTTGTGCAGTGACTGATTTTTCATCGTCCAACATACAAGATTCGGTCATCTCAATTTCGATCAAGTGGGCAGGCAGGCCGTGCGTAGCCATTGCACGTTCGATCGTTTCGGTAACGGCGCCATCGGTGAACTGTCGCGGCGAGACATTGATTGACACCGGCACCAAAGGCAAACCCATTTTCTGCCAGACTGCGATCTGTCTGCAGCTTTTATCAATTACCAACGCTCCCAGCTGCAAAATCAAACCTGTTTCTTCAGCGAGTCCGATAAAATCTAGCGGGGGAATTAATCCCCGTAATGGATCGTTCCATCGCACCAGCGCTTCCATACCCACAATCACGCCGGTCGCTGTATCGATGCGCGGCTGGTAATGCATGACAAATTCATCGTTGACCAATGCACTTCGAAGCGCTGATTCCTTGGCGCGCCGGGAACTCAACCGATCAAATAATTCTTGCTGATAAAAACAGTAGTGCGCCTTACCAGATTTGCGAGCATCATCAAGCGCAATCCCAGCATGTTTGACCAACAATTCAGCGCTATTACCGTCTCGTGGAAAACTACTGATCCCAATCGAGACGCTGGCCAATTGCTCCTGCTGTTCGCCTAAATCGAACGCTTGCGCAAACGATGCAATCAAGCGACTGGCAAGATGGGTCATTGCATCCATATTGCCCGCATGTTGCACCAATAACAAAAACTCATTACCCCCCATGCGTACCGCCCGATCCGTAGGACGCATTAACGCGGCCAGTCGCGTGGCGACAGCTTTAATCAGGTTATTGCCGACATCATGGCCCTCTGCATTGTTAAAATCCTTGAAGTCATCGATTTTTAAGGAAAATAGAGCGACCACATCGCCAGTCTGGCGGCTTTGCTCGATTAAGTCAGGCAGTTGGCCCATCAGCCAATGCCGGTTGGGTAAGCCTGTTAGTGAGTCAAGATTTGTCAGCGATCTGACCTGCAGAAGGTGTTGCTTTTTTTCGGTAATATCACGAATCGTGATTGCCAGCCCGGTGATGGTGCGAACCATCCGCCGCGAGCCCCAAAACTCGCGTTGTTTATCTTTTGTGTAAATATGAAATTCGTCTTCATACAAACCCATTTCCATGGCATTACAGCATATTGCCAAAAACTTTTGCGCGCGTTTGGCCGAGAGTATCTGGGTAAAACGCTGACCAAGCATTGCACGGCGGTCATACCCAATTAGTTTAGCGCCTTGTTCATTGCACTCCTCCAGCGTGAAGTCAACGATTGCACCAGTGCGGTCGCGCACGGCCGACAAGCTAAAATATCCTTCCTTGCTACCCGCAATAGCATCTTGATAGGATTGGCGAGTAAGTCGCCGCTGTTCACGCCGACGCATGCTGGCGACCGTTTGCCAAACGCCGAAGGCACTGGCAAAAACGCAAATCAGGCTGGCCAAAGTCGCGTATGCCACAGTTTCCCGGGCGTTTTCCCAATGAGCGCCATACACATCTTTTTCCGACAATGCCGCCACTGCATAGAGAGGGAATCCTTCAACTGCATACCAAGACATGATGCGTGCCTGTCGGTCGACAAAACGCTCCGCACCATAACGCGTTGTCACGCTAGCACCTGCCAGAGTCGGCGGCGTGCTAAACAATTGCAACCGTGGCGCTGCTTTACCACCCAACGAGGCGGCGATTACACCGCCGTCGTGCGTGCCGATGAAAAGATAATCACCCGCCCGACCCCCACGCTGCTCATAACCGGAGACTAAATAACGAGGGTCGACGGCAACGCTGGTCATGCCCGCGAAACTACCATCCCGATAATTGACGCGACGCGACAGCGAAATAATCACCCCACCCAAAGCACGTTGCGGCGGCGGCAAGAGAATCAGTAATGTGGATGACGCATTAGAGCTATGCATCTTAAAATCGGCCCGATGCCGGACGTTGGCGGCTTCAAAACTACGCGCCGCAATTTCAGAGCCGCTTAATCCAGAGCGCGATACCAACGCACCATTTTCATCAAATATGCTTACTACATATTTTTGCGACTCACGAAATGGGCTGTTGGCAGACTTGCCCTCCAACCTGAATCTCAGCTCCAGCTCTTCCTGCACAAACAGCAGGCTTTGCAGCATCTGATCAATTTGTGCAAGTGTAAGCGACACCTGGCGGGCGTAACCTTTGGCGGCAAACACTGCATCTTCATAAGCCGCCTGGGTTGCCCGGTCATGATCGGCTTGAAGCCGCGTGCAAGTAAAAAACCAGATAGCCGCCAGCAAGGCAAAACAACTAAGTGGCCAAACAAACAGAATTGGTTGTTTAAAAAAACGCAGAATCTGGCGCAAGGAGATTGGTACACCGCCTTCGGGAAGCAGCATGTCGGCATACATTAGGTCATGTGCGCTGCCGGCATTAGATGCCGCCTGCTCAGGTTGACCGGTTCGGTTGCGTTTCCGAGGCCACATGCATTTTCTTTCAATCAACCAATATAACGGTGGAGTTGGTTTTGTCTAATAAGATTACATCAACCACGTGTCAACACCACATTTCCAAAAAAATTGAAATTTAAGCGTCCACATGCCTGACGCAGTTTCGACCGGCATTTTTCGCAGCGTGTAAACCGCTATCTGCCGACTCAATCAATTGTCCTACATGTACGTCTTCGGCTTGCCGTGCCACATATGTGGTGACACCAATACTTACCGATACGTAGCCGGTATTTAACACGGCACGATGTTCGATGTTGCATTGTTCAATTGCACTCTTTTAAAAAATCGATATCAATCATCAGAATTGACATCGGTGCGCTGGTGCGCCGGGCACGCGCAGCTTCTTCATCAAGCCGTTCATTAAATCGACGTCGATTGGCGATTCCGGTGGTGGCATCGGTGAACGACAACATTTTTAACGGCGCAGACTGTTCGCGCAACCGCTTTTCTCGCATCACGGTTTTTGTAACATCGATGATCTGGATCACGCAATGACGCCGCTGGCCCGGCACGGCAATCGGCAACACCTGCACGGCCTGCTGCATGCGAAGGTCGTGTGCACAATCGGTGCTGTTGCAGTAAAGTGGAAATGGCGCTTTGTTCAGTATTTGCGAAATTACCGATGAAAAATTGTTTTCTAAAGCCTCTCTAACCGCAGCGTGAGTCCGACCGCTGATCATTTGTGGGAATGCTTCGCTACCTGTATTTGCTCCGCCCCCTTGGCTGACACAGGGGGAACCACTAAACGTACGATTGCCAGACTTTTATCCTCTGGGAACCTCAGTTTGTCCAGGCACTGATGAGTTCGTGGATGCGTGCCTCTGTCACCGGCTTTTCCATAAATCCCATCCCGATGTTGTGCGCACGTTGGCGGGTCGCTTTTTAGACATTTTCCGTGAGCAGCGTAATGTGCGCAGTCGGACACAGCTTACGCAGTTGCTCGGCAGCTGCCAGCCCGCCCATACCTGGCATGTTGACATTGATTAAGATCATCGGCGCAGCACATGCCATGGCTTTTTCAATCGCCTCTTCACCAGTGCAAGCTTCGTCGATTTCACAATCAGGAAATTTACTTTAAATGAATGCACGGGTCATCATGCGCGATATACGACTATCGTCAACGATTAAAACTCTGTTGGAACTTTACATGACTTTGAAGCCCGTATAAATGAATGGCAACACCTCGCATAATTGCGCAACGCTCTTTTTTCACCTTATGGAAAATAATTTTTCAAGTGTAGCGGCACATCTACCCCGTCGAAAAAGGTTTTGCACAGCGCTTTTTTGCTTAAACACAATAGTCGCTTTTTCTGACATGAATAGTTTGAATCGTCCTATATCGCGCATCGGATCGGCGACTTAAGATCGAATGTCAAGAAGTGTCTCTGGTTCCATTGAATCATTAATTTTGAGAGAGAAAAAATGAAAAAGCTAATCATGATGGCTATCGCCGGATTTTTTTGGAAGAAATTTCAAGGACGCACCGGATCCCGAACCAGTAGCAAATTTGCCCGCCGATATTAATTTCTGCCAGTAGTGTAAGTGCGTTTTTAGCAGCAAAAACCCCACACTTGCGCCAAGTGTTGCAAGTTTGCATGTTGTCGCAAGGCCATCCAAGGTAAAGTATGGAAGATACCGTCTTTACCTAGGGAAATGATTTCATGCAAAACATCGATGCTTATCGACAAATCGCTAGTGAGGCTTCTCGCGGCGAGCTTAATTTTCCGACAAACGTCAACACTTCGCTGCAAATTCAAAGCGCGCTAGACGACCCTGATTGTCATGTTGAGCGGGCCGTGAAGCTAGTGTCGGCCGAACCGTTGTTGGCAGCACGCGTCGTGGCAATTGCCAATTCTGCTGCTTACAATCCTGGCGGACGTGAAATTACCAATGTTAATGCAGCAGTTTCACGTCTAGGATTTCGGCCTCTTCGGTCCCTCGTTATGGCGATGATTGTTCGGCAATTTGCCAGCATGCTGTCCGAGCCAGGGTTGCGCATCAAGGCAGCGCAGTTGTGGGAACATTGTGCACAGGTTGCAGCAATCTCCCATGTGTTGTGCAAACGTATTACAGGAGAAGATTCGGAAACTGCATTTTTCAGCGGCATTGTGCACGAGGTGGGCGGCTTTTATCTGCTCTCGCGGGCCAGTGAATTTCCCTATCTACTTGACGGCGGCGGCGAAGATTGGCGTGCCTATGGCGAACGCACCATCGGGCGAGCGGTAATGAAAAAGCTAGAAGTGCCGGAAACAGTATTGCAATCTATGGAAGACGTTTGGTTTGGTGCTCTGGTACTGCCTTTGGTAGCAAAAGAAGACAGCACCAGCTCGCAGATGGGCAACACGCTTCTGTTAGCAAAACAACTGACCCAAACGCCCTCTCCTCTCGCGCCCCGTGCCGGGGTAAGCACGCAAGGTCTACATGCGACGATCGATTTCGCATGCGGTAATGGCACGCTGCAAAGTATCCTGCAAGAGTCTGCAGAGGACGTGCGCTCCTTGACATCGGCTTTATTAATTACATAGTGTTGGGCGCTTGCCAGGATTGTCGATCAACAAGCGACATCCATTTATCAAGCAACGCTTGCGTGGTGCGCGGCACATGTAAGCCTAATTTGGAGCGGCGCCAGAGAATGTCTTCCGCACTACGCGCCCATTCATAGCGCATCAGGTAAAGCACCTCCACCGCATAAAGGGCTGGCGCGAGTTCAAGCCCCATGTCGGCCATTACATGGCAATGCGCTAGCATGACTTGGGTACGCTTCCCATACGCACGCGCATAGCGCATCACCAGGTCTGGCGGCAAGAAAGCATATTGACCCTGCAAGTCAATGAGGAATTGATTAAATTCGAGTACAGACCGGTTATCTGGTTTCGCTCCGAATAAATCGCCACCAGGCAAACAGGCTTCGGCAGTCCATCCACTCGTTTCACTATGTCCTGGCGTGCGTGCCGACTGGCCTAATCTGCCCACGATCAAATCAACCGCTTCTTCGGCTAGTTTTCTGAATGTCGTGATCTTGCCGCCGAAAACCGACAGCATTGGTGGGTCAGTATCGTCAAATGCCAATGTGTAGTCACGGGTAACAGCCGAGGCGTTGGTTGATGCGTCCTGCAGTAATGGGCGCACACCTGAATACGACCAGACTACGTCTACCGGAGAAATTCTTTGCCTAAAATATTGATTTGCCAGGTCGCACAAATAATTGATTTCTTCAGGGTCGGCCGTTACATGATCCGGTTCGCCCGTGTATTCAATATCGGTGGTACCGATAAGCGAGAAATCTCGTTCGTAGGGAATAGCAAAAACGATGCGGTGGTCGGCATGCTGGAAGATGTAGGCGTCGGCGTGATCAAACAGTTTTTTAACGACGATGTGACTACCCTTAACCAGCCGCAATATTTTTTTATGCGTCTGTACGGTGCTCTGTTGTTGAAACAAGGAAGCCCACGGCCCGGTGGCATTGACCACGCAGCGTGCTTTTACAGACACCGCTACGCCGTCTTTACCGCGCAATACCGCGCGCCAGCCGTTGGCATCTGATTGCAAAGATTCACACAACGTGCGCGGGAATACGGCAGCGCCTTTTTCAGCCGCATCCATCACATTAAGAACGACTAAACGGGCATCATCCACCCAGCAATCAGAATAAGTAAATCCTCGTCTAAAGCGGTTTTGCAATGGCAAGCCAGCATAATGGCTGTGCAGATTAATGCCTCGTGAAGCGGGCAACAACACACGATGCGCAAGACGATCATACAAGAACAGCCCGGCGCGGATTAGCCAGGGCGGCCGTTGGCCGGCAACATGCGGCATGATGAACCGTAAGGGCCAGATAATATGTGGTGCGCAACGCAACAAAGTTTCACGCTCTATCAACGCTTTACGCACCAATGAAAATTCATATTGCTCAAGATATCGCAAGCCACCATGTACCAGCTTGGTGGAAGCTGACGAAGTATGTGCGGCGATATCGTCTTTGTCGCACAGCACCACAGATAAGCCGCGGCCGGCAGCATCGCGAGCAATACCAGCACCGTTGATACCGGCGCCCACCACCAACAGATCGCACTCAATTGCGTCAGAGAGAAATTGCGATGCACCGTCATTATTCATTTTGCGATGTGCCACAAGATTAGTTTCTTTATCGCAATGTAACAGGATTTCTCGATTTTCTGAAACATGCAAATAACCCTGCGCACCTGAAAATTTTTTCAGCGTCGTTCTCTTCCTGCAAAAGCTATACAATTTGCAAATTAAACCACTATTCACCGCATATCAAGTGAGACGCCATGCCAGCCTCAGCAACCTGCAACCGCGCGACAATCGACTGGATCGCAGAGTCAAGGCGCCAGATCGATGGTCACCTCGATAGCCTGCTAAGCCCTGCGCAGCCCTCCCCGGTGCTGGAGGCAATGCGCTATAGCGTACTGGCTCCAGGTAAGCGCATACGTCCACTGCTCACGCTGGCAGTAGCCAGCTTTTTGGGATGCTCGGCGCGGCGCGCGATGCATGTGGCGTGTGCGATCGAGTTAGTACATTGTGCATCACTGATTCTGGACGACTTGCCCTGCATGGACAATGACCGGGAGCGACGCAGCCGATTATCAACGCATGTGGAATTCGGTGAGCATCTCACTATCCTGGCGGCAGTGTCTTTACTCACACAAAGTCAATGCATCATTGCATCAGACGATTCGCTTGATATGGCAACCAGGCTAACGCTGGTGAAGCTATTGTGCGAAACGGTTGGCCCCTCAGGACTATCACTTGGCCAATACATCGACCTGACCTCAAAAGCCGACATGCCAGGGCCGGCAACCATTACAGGCATCCATCATTTAAAAACTGGTGTGTTGTTTTTAGCAGCCGCCAAGGCAGGCTGCCTGATTTGCAAGGCTTCTGCAGAACAAGAAGAAAAAGTGATGTGCTTTACTAACAACTTAGGGCTTGCATTCCAATTGCTTGATGATTTAAAAGATGTCGGCGAAGCTGGGCCCAACATGGTGGCGCGCATTGGTGTGTCAAACGCCGAGCATCGGATTCGGCACTATCTGCATACTGCCAGCAGCGCCGTGGAGGGAGAGCCCAATGCAGAAGTATTACAAGATCTCGCTCAAGCGTTATTGAAAAAAACAAGCTAGTTTTGCCGGGTCCATAACCCTGTGCGGGGCACTGCAAGCATGTGCCGCTTTCGCCTGATTGCATGAATGGCCACTATGCTTGCCTGGCAAAGCAGCCAAATTTTTCGGGAATCCGATACACGCGGACGCTGATCCCAAGTATTTACGCCACCGCTGCGTACCTGCAAGCCGATATCGCGATAAATGAGTAATGCACTGGCGATTGCCCAAGCACATCGCAGCGGCAAGTGCGCCATGCCAGTGTGGGCAGATTGGTAATATTGCTCGGCCAATGTCACCAGCTCACACGCCAATTTGTGTAAAACGGGTTGGTAAGCCGGCTGCCCGATTTGATCTAAGGGGATCCCGGCACGCTGCAACCACTCCTGAGGGAGATAGCAACGCCCGATACGTAAGTCATCCATGACATCACGCGCGATATTCGTCAGCTGGAAAGCAATGCCGAGATCGGTTGCCCGACGTTTAACTTCCTCATTTTCCACGCCCATGATCTGCGCCATCATCAGACCAACGACACCAGCGACGTGATAACAATACCGCAGGGTGTCATCAAGTGTGATAAATCTGGCATCCGCCGCGTCCATGGCAAACCCATCAAGCAGCTCGAAAAGGTGCTGCCTTGCCAATCTATGCTTATCCACCACTTTTTTTAGCGCTGCGAATGCGGGTATATCGCTGTCGTGGCCATCACAAATACGCTGGGTTTCTGCCTGCAACCGTTGCAGCTGCACCTGCATTTCTTCGGTGGTAAGCGCTTTTGAATCATGGCCCAGCGTTTGCCCATCGATTACGTCGTCGCAATAACGACACCAGGCGTAAAGCATCGTGACGCTATCACGCGTTTGCCGATCAAACAGCATGGCAGCCTTGGCAAAGCTCTTGGAACCCTGCTTGATCGTCTGCTCGCCATATTGCGCAAGATCTTCCATCAGGCAGCGCTTTGCAATGCGTGATCTTCCAAGATGATGCCCGCAGTCGCTTTGGCAGACCCCACCACGCCGGGTATGCCGGCACCCGGGTGCGTGCCGGCGCCAACGAAATACAAACCGGAAATCTTTTGATCTTTGTTATGCGTGCGGAAATAAGCACTTTGCCAAAGCACCGGCTCAAGTGAAAAAGCGGAACCGACATGGGCGTTAAGCTCATCCCGAAAATCAAAGGGTGTAACAATCCTGCAAGTCACCAGATCGCGTTTCAAGTCTGGAATGTAGTGCTCTTCAAGATAGGCCAAGATACGGTCACGGTAGCGTGGGCCCTCAACATTCCAGTCGATATCTGCATTGCCCAGATGTGGCACCGGTGCCAACACGTAATATGCGCTATGTCCTGGCGGCGCCAAGGATGGATCGGTCACCGTCGGCGCATGTAGATATAAGGAAAAATCGTCAGCCAGCTCAGCACCGTGAAAAATATCCTTTAATAATTCGCGATAACGCGGCCCAAACAGCACCGTGTGGTGTTCGAGATTTTTGCGCTCGCCTTTCAAGCCAAAATAAATCACGAACAACGACATGCTGAAGCGCTTTTTCTTCAAACTTGCGGCTTTGCGCTGTGCCAAAGCGTTGTGGCGCATCAGCTTGTCGTAGGTATGCACCACGTCGGCATTGCTTGCTGCTAGCAGGCAGGGAATGTTTTCTCCGGATTGCAGGCGCACTGCACACACCTTGCCCTGCTCAACAACGATTTCATCCACATCAGCGTTCAGGCGCACTTCCCCGCCGAGATCGGTAAACAATCGCAGCATGCCTTGAATAAGCGAACCGGTGCCACCTTTGGGGAAAAAAACGCCCCACTGCCGTTCCAAGGCATGGATCAACGCGTAGATTGAAGATGTCTCAAAAGGGTTACCGCCCACCAGCAAAGAGTGGAAACTGAAGGCCTGCCGCAAATGCTCATCCTTGATAAAGCGGGAGACAATGCTGTAGACGCTGCGATAACTCTCCAGCTTGATGAGTTGAGGAGCCACCCGGATCATGCTGCGAAAATCCGGAAACGGCACGTGCCCAAGTTTAATGTACCCGGCTTCCAATACTGCTTTTGAATACGCTAGAAATTTTTGATAACCGGCGACGTCACCTGGCGAAAGCAAACCGATCTGTCGATCCAGTTCAGCTTGATCATTCACATAATTAAATACATAGCCATCTTCCCAACAAAGCCTGTAAAACGGACTGACCGGCAGCAAAGTGACGTAGTCCGCCAGCTGTTTTCCAGAGAGGGCGAATAATTCTTCCAGTGCCGTCGGATCGGTGATAACGGTTGGGCCCGCATCAAATATAAATCCTTCATCTTCGTACACATAAGCACGACCGCCGGGCTTGTCGCGTTTTTCAAGTATGAGGGTGTCAATGCCTGCCGACTGCAGGCGGATTGCGAGCGCCAGGCCGCCAAATCCACTTCCTATTACGATGGCTTTGATGATGTTTCCTTTTTGATATTGAACAGTGCTTGCAATGCTGCGATCACCGGCACGGGAGGTTTGCCCGACAAAATACGCAGCTTGTCTCGCAGGCTCGGTTGGGCTGCATAAAATCGTTCGATTAGACCTTGCGGCAACCGGTAGAAACGCTGCAAAAGCCGGTAACGCTGCAAAGGCGCTCCCGCAAAAAACAGCATCCGATTCAGCAACCGCATGAACCCCTGGCTGCGCCACTGCTGTACTGAAAATCTTCTGGTAAGACGATACACCGACTCGCGATCGAGCGCTTTGCATGCAGCAATTTCATCGGCAAGGCGCACCGCAAATAACAGGGAATAACCAGTGGTGGCATGAAACAGCCCTGCGCGTAACCCGCTGCACGGCAGACCCGATGGCTTCTCCCGCCAAAATGCATGGATGTTGCCCGATAGGGAAATCGGTAATACCCCAGTTTCTTCACGCACGATGTGCGCAATTTCCCAGCCGCGCGAAGCAATGTAGGCGCCAATCTTGTCCCGGATTGCTGGAAAGTTCAGCTCGGGTCTCGTGCTGTAATAGGTATCCTCTACCAATATCCGGTCTAGAGAAAATGGCAGGGTATAGACAAAGCGATACCCATCCTCCTGGGTAACCGTCGCATCCATGATGATGGGTAATGTTTGCCCATGCGGTTTTTTCAGCACCACTTCATGGCCAACAAACTTTTGAAATGCATAGTGCATAGTGTCAGACGTCACATGTCCGCGGCCATCAATAATGATTGATGCCTGATACTGCCGGCCATTGATGCAAACCGAGTCAGTGTTGATCTCGCTTACGGTTGCCTCAAGCAGCACGTTGTCTCCCAGAGCCGCTACCAATACTTCATGAAAACGTTCGGAACTCACGCTGTAGCAGGCAGTGGTCAGTGTGCGGCTGTGTGTTGGAAAGCGTACTTCGTAGGCAGGCCATTCCTGGACCACCAAGGGTGCAATCCATGCATGTTGTGCAGAAGAGAGGTCACGCTGGTAAAAAGACCAGGTGTGGTTGCCACCCAGGGATGCAGTCTGCTCAACCAGCAAGATACGCACATTCGGCTGACAAATTTTTAGTCGCCAGGCAATCAAGCCATTGGCCAGCCCACCGCCAATCAGAATTACATCATGCATTGGTCATCACCGCTTCGATGGCATCGCACCCATTACCGACACCACGCTCAACATGTGCCTTCTGGGATACTGCGGCAGCTTTTTCCTGCATTTCGACGTTATTCAAGACTGAGGCAAGCGCGCTGCGAATTGTTTGCCACTTTGGCCGCCGCTGTTGAATTACCCCGGCAACGCCGAGACGCTGCAAGCGCAAGGCATTGTCGCGTTGGTCATGCGCATGCGGCACGATTAGCTGCGGTTTGCCCGCCATTAATGCTTTAAATGACGTTGCAGAGCCACCAGAGTGCACGACTGCTGAAGCATGGCAAAACACCAGTTCGAAAGCCACATAATCGATCCTGAAGGCCCAAGCCGGCAACGGAGTAGGCAAGGCAGACTGCTTGGCCAACCCACCCATCACCAATAGCGCCCTCACCCCCAGTGCTGCTGCAGCTTTCAACGATTCCGCATAGAAATTGCCTGCATCGTTGCTCGACGCCGATGACAAGGTGAATACCACCAGCGGCACCGGGCTACGATCGATAAACTCCCTTAACAATGCCGGCAGTACGGCATCGGTCACATGCAGTGCCGTACCTGTTTGCAGGGTTACTTCCGGCCAGTCGGGCTGCGTAGTACCCATCAACGATGAAAACATCGCCAGAACGCATGTCGGTGAGTGTTGGCCTTCATACAAAGGATGCTGCTGGTGCAGGATACCCAGCTCCTGACGCAAGCCCAACACCGGCAGCAACCAGCCTCGTGTATGCTTTTTTACGTAATACATTACTTTTGCATGAAAAGCCGGAGAACGCCCACATAGCCACGACACACCTCGCGGCAGGTAGTTTGGTCGTTCATGCAGGGAAAAAAAAGCCATGGGTTGCAATACAACCGAGACCCACATAATTCCCGTTCGGCTGGCAACCAGCGGAGCGGCAAGCGCCATTAAGGTCTGGCTTACCAACAAATCGGCGCCCTTCGTTGCCTGCAATAAATCAGCATAACTTGCACGAATTGCGGGTGCGAGATAATCCCGATAAACGAATTCACCACCGGTTGTGGGATGCATGAAGCGCGCATGGAATGCTGGCGTATCTTCAGGGTCCGGGCGCATGTGGTGGAAGGCCAAACCAGCTCTGCCAACTTCGGCCCTATGCACAACGCTGGTGGCAATCGTCACCCGATGTCCGCGTCGTTGCATTTCACAACCGAGCGCCAAAAATGGATGCAGGTCTCCCAATGAGCCGGTTGTGGCAAAGACAATATGGCGTCCCGTCATTGCCGCTGCCGCAATCCGGGAAGACGCCACCACGGTGCAGAGGGATGCAAATGATGCTCATGGTGATAGCCAAAGTGAAAACAGCTGAACAACGAGGTGAGGTAACCCACTTCGTTGCTGCGGGCATGGTGGGCATCGGCAAAATCGCCACACCCCTGGCCGCCGACAATATGCCGGTGCGGTAAAAATGTGCCGAAGTAAAATAACTGGAGTGAAGAGAGGATTCCAGGCACGGCAAAAAACAACAGAATATTTTCTACCTTTGCACCAAGCAGCATATAAACACCGGTGCGCGCAGCCATGATGAGCATCTCCTGTGGTCCAAAATAAGTTTTCATGAATCGTCCGTACCACGCCAATGCATGGCTAGGCGTGTTGGGGGCAAAGTCCGGGTCCTCTGCGGAGCCTGGGTACCGGTGATGCAAATGGTGCTTTGGCCTTAACGTCGGCATGAAAAAACCTGCATACAACAGCAGGGCAAGCGTACCGGTGAAATTTCCCACACGCAGGTTGGCAGGGCAAAGTGATCCATGCATCGCATCGTGGGCAACGATAAACAATCCTACCGAAAGCCAGGTTAATGTGATGACCAATAATGCCGTCGGCAGAAGTTGCCCCAGATCTGCGAAAAAAACTGCATGAATATGTAAGGCGCTCCAGGTCAGCAAAATTGCCCCGGCCAAAAGCATCCCGACCCAGCTTTGCCGTACCAGGCTCAATTGTGCCTTTCTGAATGTTGCATTTGGCTGCGAATAACCGGCAGTGGCGGCGCATAGAGGAAGCCGAACGATACGCCTCCATCGCGTGCAGCCGATGCATGATGAAGATGGTGCGCCGTCACCAGATGCTTGATGTAACGATTTTTAACCCGCCATTTCAGAGGCAAGCGCTGGTGCACGAGGATGTCATGCAATAGCGCATACAGGAGCCCATAAGTGCTAACGCCTAGCGCCATCCACCATAACGCGGCATGTTGCCCTCCCAGGATAAATAACAACAACGTCGCCACTGAAAAAATTATTGCGTACAAATCATTATTTTCCCACGCACCGTGGCGCCTCACATGATGTGATTTGTGCAGGCCCCAGCCTAAGCCGTGCATCACGTGCTTATGGAACAGCGTGGCGGCGATTTCCATTGCGAGAAAAGTTGCCAGTGCGAGAAAAAGATGGAATAAATTCATGTGTGATTGAATTATCACCTGCTTTTCAAGGCTTTGCAGGGAGCCGGAGATTACTTATTCTTGAACTGTTTGTTATTTCTTTAATCAACACTATGCGCAACAATTAATTCTCTACAATAAAAGGAGTGGCATGATGAACATCGATCAACTCAGACTGGCAGCGGTTTCGCTAACCTTGCTGGTGGCAGCAGCAGGTTGTGGTAAAGACGGCAGTGAGCAATCCAGTGCAATTCCCTCAGGTGTACCAGGGCAGGCAATGCAAGGCATGGGCGGCACCGGCACAAGCACTGATGCAAGCGCCGGACAAAGCGGCGGTTCAACCTCGACTACACATGGTGCAGCAATGGGCGGCACCGGCAATGCGGGAAGTGGCATTACTAATGCACCAGGCATGGCAGTAGAGCCAAATGGCACAGCGGGCTCAACAACACAATCTACTACGCAAGCCCCTTGATCACATTTCTTAGGCGTGCCTTTTAGTTGCGCCTCTTAGTCGCCTTTTTTAGTCGCATTGACGACCACCAAACCAACGGCTGCGATACGCTCGGCAGACGCATATTGCGGCCGCTCCAGCTCCTCGCCAAAAATATCTGGATCGATTTCTTCATACGACCATTTGCATCCAGAAGCAGATAGCATTGGTTTTAAGTCGGCGAGAAATCCGTCGTTGCCTGCAACCACAGCAGCGCCTGTATACAAGACGAGTCGCCCACCTGGGGCAAGTCGGGATAAAGCCTCAGTAACGATACGTACGCTTAGCGCGCGTCCAAGACCGGCGCCGCCATGCCGGTAGGTGCGCTCGTCGCTATCGTCAAGATAAGGGGGGTTGGAAATAATTAAATCGAAGCTGCCGGTGACACACGATAAAGCATCGCCTTTTGCAGGCACTACCGTTATGCCTGCAGCCTGTGCGTTAACGACAGTTAGGGCGAGAGCCTGGGAATTAATGTCATTCATTACCAGTTCCAGGTCAGCCGCTTTCGCCCACCCCCGTGCAATAAGCAATTGCGCACTAAAAAGACCGCCTGCACCACTGCCGCAACCAATATCAAGAATACGGTGCACTGGAAGTTGCGGGCTAAATTCCTCAAACGATTGATCAATTAAACGGATAAACCGGTAAGTGTCTGGGCCAAAAAATATTGCATCTTCCTGCGTGGTGGGGTACCCCGAATGCAGCACCAACATATCGCCGAGGCTGGCAATCCTGACCGTACTTTTTGATAATCCATCTGCCTGTTCAATAACATTGGCTTCATGCATTGCTTCCAATATTACAAGGGGCAATATTTCAGGAGAAAAAGGCAGGTTCCACCCAAAGATATCTCGCAAGTCAGCCGCTGCAACGAGCCCGCGATTATTGAGCACACGTTGGTGCGTCAATGGTGTGGGTGTGATGAACCGATATCCCTGATGCGCTACTTCATCAAGCAAACGAACCAAAGCGGCTGAATGCGCGTCATTCTCAAATACAGTCATGGATTTTCGTGTTAATTTTTATGTACGCCAGCCTCTAGCTGCTCACGTAGCCAGCGATGCGGTGCTTTCCGGCTATCACGGTCATGCCACAGCATGTCGACATCTACGACAGGTAATTCGAATGGCAGCTCTTTTACCGCCAAAAGATTTTCCATGCCGATGGTTTTTAAAAGATGGCGGGGAACAATCGAAATTAAGTCAGAGTCCGCAACGACCCTACCCACAGTATAGAACTGGTTGACAGTCAAACCAACCCGCCGACTACGCCCTAGCTTTGCCAGTGCCTCATCTGCCGGCCCATGCGAACGCCCGGAAAAACTGACCAATGCGTGGAGTGCGGCGCAGTAGCTGTCAACGGTCAGTTCTGTCTCTGCCAATGGGTGGCCACGGCGCAAGATGCAAATATATTGTCCGCTGTATAGCCTTTGGTGTCGAATCACGGCAGACCCTTGCTCACCGCTAAGCTGTGCAACCACGCCAGGAAAAGAGCCTACTGCGACCTCGATTTCTCCCTGCAACAACATTGGTCGGGGGTCTCGGGAGGTAAGCGCCACCATCCGCAAATCGATTCCCGGCGCATATGTCTGAATTGTGCGCATTACCGAAGGTAGCAACAGCGATGCGGTGGAATCGGCCATTGCCAGACGAAATATAGTGCGTAACTCACCCAAGTTAAACTTTGGGGGCGCTAATAAGGATTCCAAATCCGACAGTGCCACGCGGATGCGCGGCCACAATTCCTCAGCGCGCGGCGTCGGCTTAACCCCATGGGCAGTGCGTACAAACAGCTCGTCGCGCAATGCCTCGCGCAAGCGCTTGAGCGCGTTTGATACCGCAGGCTGCGTTGTGGCAAGACGGTCCGCTGCACGAGTCAAATTCTGTTCCGACATGATCACATCGAAAACGCGTAGCAAATTCAGATCAAGCGTTAGAAATGACATAGCAATACCAAATGTGCAAACATAAATAGGGGGAAAGTAAGAATATTGTCAGTATCGCATTACATTGCTATCGACGTGCTTGATTTTTACGCCGGCGCCTAGACTGTCGTTACATAGTCAAGCGTCGTGTGCAACATCGGTGCGATTGCGCTACAAGAATGAAAATTAAGGTGAATAAATATTTCTTAAAGGAAATTAATGGCATCATATTTCCATCATGCTTATTAACGATCACACCGCAAAAGAACGCACCTGGGCAATCCCGGCAATTAGTGCCTTGATGACATTGCATCATGATTTTCCGATACCGCGTCTGGCTCAAGTATGCAGGATGGCCTGGTTTGATGATGCCTTGGTGATGACTCTACGTTACGGCACTTGTAATATTTCCGGAAACGTCCTTGAATCAACAGATTTTATCGTGACGCTACATAGTGACGGCGCTGTAGGCGTACAACTAAAAAACCAGACAACACCGGCATCTGCCGTTGCAATACTGGGCTTTTTAGCTGGCGAAATTGTGCGGGAAACACGGCGTTGGGCAGAAGATTTGGTGCCATGGACCGAAGGTAGCGCGACCCTGGATGATGATCGCGCTACAGTGCTTAATATTGTCGGTGCGTTGATCGCTTATCCGGTCGAATCCTTCGAAACAGTCGTGGAAAAAGAGCTGAGTCGGCGGGCAGTAGTTAATAAGGTGCGCATTATCGGTGAAACAGCCATGATGGAAATCACATCGGCAGGCATACGCAGTGCAAATTTATATGTACAACCCTTAAGCAAGCATTCAATGACGGTCAGGTCTTACAAAAAATATGATATTCCGGCACCAAGCACTTGGCGCAAACCAGCGCATACAAGATTAATAAACAAGGTCTCATGTTCCACGGTGAGACTGGCATTGCTACCGATGGATTTCATGATCTACCTTTGTGATAAGGCACAGGCGCAGCCAGTCGGAAATGGAAAATTTGCTACCCGTGCAAAGCCGACTACGGTCATTGATGCAAATGCGGGTGACGATCTTTCAGCATTGTTTAATTAAGCATCAGTATTGGCCAGCTAAACTACGAGACAGGATTTATTGCGTGCTGGTGCGAATCAAACCGCGGAGGTTAAAACCTTTTTGCTCCAAACGCTGCAGCAACGCTTGGTAGGAAAGTTCATCTGGATTGGGGCTACGTGATAAAACCCACAAATACTCTCGCTTGGGTTCGCTGACTGCGACCAGTTGATAAGCCGGATCCAGATCAATAACCCAATAGTCACCCCATACCATGGGCAGAAAAGACAACCATGCTGGCGCAAATCGCACGCTCAGCATTGCCGACGTTGGGCCGCCAATCTGTCGTGCTTGACCGCGTGCAATATTTGATTTTCCATCGGCGAGCTGACATTGATTAATCACTTCAACCAAGCCGTCGGGCGCAATGCGATATTGTGCTTTGGAAGGACCAACACATTTTTTTTGAAAAGAATTAGGCAGCCTGGCAATTTCATGCCAGGTACCCATGTAACGCGGCAGATCCAGCGTCGAAATCGCTCTCAAAGGAGACTGTTGGCCTGCCTCCTCCGCATAAACCAAGAGCGGTGCCGTACCCATCATTGCTAAAACAACAATGGCGATCAATATTTTCAATAATCGATATCGCATTATTTTTTCCCGATATTGCAATTTTCAGTAAGAAATTGCATGGCATATATGAGCTTGTCGTCGGCATCATCCATTAAACGCAACTCAGCTTCCGGGAAAAATTCCTCTTCCCACATCGTGAGCAGTGCAGAACGAATAGCGTAGGGCGCACTGGCAATAATCAAAGCCGGTACCACCATGCGATCGAACCCTTGCTTGCGTACTCGCCGGATCAATGCTCTGGTCTCGGTGGCGGACAGGGATGTTTTCGGTTTGACACCGGCTGCCAGGCACACGAACAATGTCAATCGAGAATAAGGATCTTCCTTGCCACGAGTGAGTTCATGCCACTCCTTTGAGACAACCGCTTCATGTGCATCCATGTCCTCCAGGCCGGTTTCTCGAAGAAAATACCGTGCTTCAAGGGTATGCACGACTCTATCCAGAGCAAGGAGTTGGTTCGCTATGACTGGCACGTCATGCGCAGCGATTTCCTTTCCAACTTTTAGGGCAATCACTTGAAATTTCTCAGGTACATCATCCAGAAGCGCTTTAGAAAACTTAAAAACAGTTGCCGGTACGGCTACCCTCTGCCCCCGAAAACTATCAATGCGTTGGGCAAATTCCTGCTGATTCGGCCAACTGCGGTTGCCTCCAATGCGGTTCAGCAATGCCGTGCGTATCACTACATCGGCGTCCACAAATTCCAACGCTGTGATTGGCACACCCATGTCTTGCGCAAACCAGCGCGCTGCGACCAAGCTAACGGCGTTCGCTTGACGGCGCTTGAGCTCCTTGCGATAAGCAGCGCAAGCCATCGGTTTGGCTAAAGTGCGCTCGTCTTGAAATTCCTTCAAACTCTGACCCGAACCATCGAACATCGTCGATTCTGGCAAAGCATGCAATTTTTTTAAGAGATCATTACCACCACGCGAATGCGACAAGAAGCTATTGAGGCGTAACGATTGCACTGCATCAGCAAGATCACTGCCGTATTGATATTCCAGATAAAGGCTTACGAGGTGCACGATACGTTTGCGGGCACTGTCAAGCCCGACGAAAAGATGGCTGGTGCCAAAATAATCAGCTACCTGTATCGTGCCCTTTGCGGCGTCGCCAATCATCGCTTCGCGCAATGCGTCATCAACCAGGCCACGCTGCACGCCATGTGCAAGCACTTTTTCAAAAAAAACGCGTGTATCGACAGTGGCTAGGTTGATGTTGTCGGCCGGGTTAGGCTTCATCAAAGCGCCGATTCCTCCGTTCCCTCTATCGTGCCACCACGATCCGGCTTGGCAGGCGGTGATGTGCGCAAAAGTGCTTCAAACCCCTGCTCTTCCAGCAGCGACTCTTCCGCCTCCAACCGCAACCGGTTTTGCCAACGATTTTTCAACACAGGCCAAATCTGCTCGAACATATCTGTGTGTTCATTCTTGAGCAGCCAAGTCAACTCTTTCCAGTCACGGTCACTGATTTCACCGCGATCCACCGCATCACCTGGCTCTGCAAGATTAATATTGAAGGTGTCAAACGTATTGAAATGCACGACTTCTTCATCCCGGTCCGACAAATAATCGACTAACGCTTCACAGCCGCCATCGAGCTCACCAAGGGCTTTAATAAAATCGGGGGTATGTACATCGTCACGGAAGATCACGGCGTTGATCATGCCCCTTAGATGGGCATGCGTCCGGTCGTCATACAATTTCTCCATGACGACTGCCCGTGCGAATTGTTCCGGTGTAACCAATAAGTTGACAACCGATTCCTTTGAAGAATCAAATTCACGGATGACTGCTAATAAATCCTTTGGTGCGAGTTCTTCAAGTACAGCAACCAGCGCTTGATCGCCTTCCAATTCGGCAAGCGATACGAGCGCAAACTCGGCGCCGGCAATATCACCGGATTTAATTAAACCAGACGCTTTTACAACTAATGAATTTTGCATAGTTTCAAAAAAGAAGATTAACCGCGCCGGTCGAAGCCTTGGTCGGCAAGCCAGTCTGCACCAGCTTCGTCGAGATCCTGCTCCGCCGCGTCGGCCTCATCGCGGTCGTTATCGCCGTCATGGTGATCGGCAGGAGATGCATTTGCTTGCCCCAGCTGGCCGCTATTTTTTTCATAAAGAAACTCCAGGCAGATTGTTGCGATTAAAAATTGCTCACCCCCTGGTTCATGCAAAACCAGTGCAACATTTTTCTGCGCCCACGATTCAAACTGGACCGTGGGTTCCAAAATTGCCCATGCCGGAAAATCCTCGGGCTCTGCAAACGACAGCATCACCATCGCGTGTGGATCGCGAAATGAGATGGCGCCATGAAATACCGGGGCAACCATTTCTGGCGCCACAGTGATCATCGGCAACAGCGAGGTGAACTGCGCACGTTTTTCATTCAAACGTTTCGCCAACACATTTTTGCCCTCGGAATCCGTCTCCAGATCCTCTAGTTCGGCTTGATAGCCTTTATATAAATCTTCAAAATAATGGGATAGCATTAGCGTAATACCTTGTTCATATAGTTTTGCCACAATTGCTTCGCTGTTTCTAGCGGGTTATCTAGCAGGCTGCGCCGGCGGTTTTCATCATATTCCAGGCGTTTAACCATATCAGACAAGGTCTCGTAGGCTTCTTGCGCATCACGAAATCGGCCCGCCGCGTCAGGTGAACTATTCCTATCGGGATGAAACTCCGCCGCTTTGCGTCGATAAGCTGCCTTGATAGCCGTCTCAGAAGCATCTGCCTCTATTGCGAGCACTGCATAAAAATCATTCATGCGCTGAAATTATCCATCTCGTTGTGGTGTAACCGCCGCCGACGGCAATGATACACGCCACATTTTTTATGTTGCCGAACTTCTTAAGAAAATTACAATCATATTGGTAAATATTGCGACTGTTTTTTGCGTCGCTGCCTGCCGCAAGACGGCGTTTTACTAAAAAAGGAACATATATGGTTATGCTTAATGCAAAAAAGAAATATTCTTCAAAAACGTCAAAAATGCTTCTAGCAACTGTTGCTGTCGCGGGCGCTTTGAGTATCACAGCATGCGGGCGTCCAACCGGTACCGACCAATCTGGCGCATCCAGTGCTGGCAGCACTAATGCAGGGCGTGGTAGCGCAGAGTCGGGCGGCATGCCGTCAACAGGTATGTCGAGCGGCAGAACCGAGGGTGGCTTGCCCGGCAGCGCTGATCCGGCCGCACCGGCGCCTCCAGGTGCCGGCACGGCCAACCCTGGTGCAACCAGCCCCGGGCTTTCTGGAAGTGCAAATCCGGGTTCGGCTGCCAATACAGGAGGCTCGGCCTCAGGCAATAACAGCACAGGACGATAAAGTTCATTATGTTGATGAGCAACGCTTGCATCTAACAAAATCAATGTTAGATGCAAGAGCCTGCTAGATATCGGCGTGCTTCACTCTATCTTCCCAAACGCATAAAAAGCTCTTACCACCTTTTAGTTAGCGCAAAAAACCTATGCAGATAACTGGGCGTAGTGGCAAAAAACCATGCCGTAATCAATGCATTTCCTATCGCTAGCATCAGAAACACTTCCGGTATGGTAGCGCCATACTTCAGTAACGCCCCCACCATCACAGCACTAATGATCATGAATAGTGCGTTCAAAATATTATTGGCTGCAATGATGCGTGCGCGGTGTGTCACTGGTGAGCGCAGTTGAATAAATGCATACATGGGCACGCTGTACAGGCCTACAAAAAGACTTAAAAATCCTAAATCAAGCATGACGCGCCAGTGACTCGCTACTGAAATGAATTGCACTACAGATGTCATGGTCGTAATGGGTAAATCATAAGTGGCAAAATAAAGCTCACAGGCAAAAACCGTCATCCCAACAGCGCCGATCGGAACCAACCCAATTTCTACCTGGCCTTTACTCAATTTTTCGCAAAGCAAAGATCCAATACCAATACCAACAGAGAAAATGACCAAAAGCAAAGATGCAACCTGCGCATCACCATGCAGAACTTCTTTAGCAAAGCTCGGAAATTGGCTCAAGAACACCGCCCCGTAAAACCACATCCAACTAATTCCTAGCAAAGAGCGAAAGACCACTTGATCGCCGCGTGCCAGACGCAGGTTGCGCCAAGTCTCGGCAATCGGGTTCCATCGCACTACCACGCAGGTATCGTTCGGCGGTGAGGCGGGCACAAAATGGGCTGCAATCCTGCCAAATATTGCGATGGCCGTACAAACAACTGCCGCCAAGACAGAGCCACTCACCGGATCAGCAACCAAGAGAGCGCCGGTGATATTGCCTAATAAGATCGCTACAAACGTTCCCATAGCCACCATGCCATTTCCCCCTGTAAGTTCTCCTTCGTTAAGAACTTGCGGCAAGTAAGAAAATTTCACGGGGCCAAAGAGGGCGGAATGGGTACCCATCAGTAATACACACAACAGCAGCACAAAAATATTTGAAAAGATAAAGCCATACGCGGCGATCAACATGATGACCACCTCAAGGTTTTTCACCCACCGCATCAACTTTGCTTTGTCATACTTATCTGAAAGTTGCCCGCTTGTAGCTGAAAAGAGGAGGAAAGGCAGAATAAACAATGCCCCGATGACCAAACCCGCTAGGGCTGGCGGCAGCCACCCTACCTGCAGGCGATAGGTCACCAAAATGGTAAAAGCAAATTTAAAGGCATTGTCATTGAATGCACCAAGAAACGCCGTCCAAAAGAATGGCGCAAAACGTTTTTGTTTTAATAATGCAAATTGATTGGACAGTGGACCAGCCTCAGGTCGGATGAAGCTCATCGATTGCCTAAGAAAAATTGAAATATAGATTGAGGGATGGGGATAGACGCTGCGCCAGTGCAAACCTGCGCGCAATTTTGTCACAAAAACGCCGAATCTAATTGACTTTATATTTCTATAAAGCAACTATAGAACTAGCGTAGGTTTTCTTTGTTGTTCAATCGCTTTTTTCTCAGTAAATGGAGGCAATTTCATGACCTCATTTAAGAAATCATATGTATGCGTTTCTGAAAAGCTTCACGCAGCGGCTATCGCATTACCGGCCGAGATTGGCACCAACGAAGAGTTGACGTTACTTTTAAACGATCCGTCGTCTATTGAAGAAATTACCATCATAGTGCGCGCTGACATGGACGCGCCCCCACTTTCGAATAAAAACCGGGAAGCACTTACCGCACTTGATCCACTGTCTGAACATTTGTGGCTGCAAACATTGCAACATCTACATTGATGACATCAAAAAAAGTGCTGCGAGGTCGCTTATAAATCCACAACGCAGCACCCGTATTGCAAAAATATTACATACGGCTTTGCGATGTCAATAGCAGCCTGCGGGTTGCATCGGCCGCTTCGCGCACCTTTGCTTCCGTCTGACGCTTTATCTCCTCGTATTTTTGCTTCGATTGCTCATAGCTTGTCTCCCACGCAGCCACTTGTTTTTCAGCACCGACCCGTGTTTTGCCAGTACGCTGCATTACAACATTAATGACTGCCTCTCTATCAACCTGCGACGCGGCATCCTTGTCACTGGCAAAGGTTTGTCTAACATCGAACCGACATCCTGTTCACCGCTTGCAGCAGCACCTGCAGTATTGGCACTGTGTTAGCGGCAGCATCGGGCTGCAGAGCTAGCTTGCCAGTTTGCGCCATGACAGTGCAAGCCTGATTTTTAATATCGTCCCAATAAAAACCTGCTTTACCAGCAGCGTCCTTTGCTGAATCTGCAACTTCTGGGGCGACCAAAGCGACACCTATCGCTGAAACATCGGCTACTTTACCCAAAGCACTGGCGGCACCGCTAAATGTTGAACCAGCTGCGCTGGTGATCATGTAAAGCACAAGAATTGTCGTAAGTGCTTAAGTTGCAAGGCCGTGTAATACGGTGTCTGTCTTATCAGCGGTGCCTAGTAAATGCCCTGCTACTCTCCCTGCAGCGTACATTGAAATGAAGCTTGAGACGACCCACCATATGCCGGCGCCAATTCCAAACGCTGATGCTGTTGGAGAGCGTTGAGCTTTTACGGGGTCAATTGTGCTAGCACGTAGTGCGATACCCAAGATGCCAAATAGCGCTTGCAACGCTAAACCAACTACGACGACTGCAAAGATTGCACCCCATGAAATGTTAGGCAGTGCTTCTTTCATCACATGATCGATGCTTGGGGCTACAAAATAGGCATAAAAACTCCTTTGAAAGTGGTGAATTTGAGGGATAGGAAAAATGCTTGGAACAGGCAAAATCGACACACTGTCTAAATACCAACCTGAACTTACAACGGCGCCAGTTTGTAATGTTGAAAAGTGCATTGGCAGCAGGAATAGTCTGAAACGTCTGTAAGACTTAATGATCAAATGCTGCAGGAATCACAGCGAGACAATAAATTCCCGGCCACTTTTATCAATGCTTGAGAGCACCTGAAAATTTAAATTGACCATTGCCAACGAACACCATGATGTTTTATTGGTTACACTGCTGGCAGCTGTACATATGCTCCCAATTCCAGGATGTGTTCTCGTACGGCATCACAATACCCGCGGCGGTCCTACGGTTCACGAAAGTATGTTTTGGAAGAGATTTCTAATGTTGACTTGATCGGCCCGACGTTGTCGATTCGCGTCGGGTGCGTCCTCGGCTATGTGGCTTGTGCCCCCGCTCAAATATTTCTATTGATTACTCCTACTACGCAAGCCGATACGATCGTCTTGGAAAGCAGTTGCTTATCTAATCAAGATACCGTTTTTGATCGAACTATAGACTCTCACGGCAATTGTTATATTCGAGCATCTTTATTGACCGGGTACAACGAAATACGGCAAGAGTCTATCGTGGTTGTACCGGATTATGCTGAAAACTTCGGGCTGCCGACATTCATTGTGCCTGTCGAATATATGCCCTTAGATGTGTTGCGCTACACTTTTCCAAGCCGCTATTGTGAGTCGGACAAGCTTGCTGCTTTCTCGTGGAAGCGCTTTGGCCGATTACCGCGTGGGCTGGATCAAGTGCATGCCATTTGTGACTGGGTTAACACAAATATTGAATATCGGTATGGCTCTGGGAGTTCAATTATTTCCGCCTGCGATGTGATTCAACGAGAGTACGGCGTCTGTCGTGATTTTGCGCACGTAGCAATCGCACTCTGTCGGGCGCTGGATTTGCCAGCTAGATATGTGGCTGGGCATATTCCGTCGATTAATGCCAATCAAAACGATCAGGATAACGACTTTGGTAGAGACTTTCATGCTTACATGGAGGTTTATTTAGGCAATTGCTGGCATACGTTTGATGCGAGACACAATCGTCCTTTAAGAGGGCGTATTAAAATTGCACACGGGCTTGATGCGGTTGATGCAGCATTTGCGACGTATTACGGCAATGTCGACAGCGTCCGATTCGAAGTTTGGTCACATGCTGTATGTTCAACAATTAGCAGTGCGGTAGAGCCAGATCCTGCAGAGGCAACCAGCAAAAATCCAACGCAACTCATCGCCGCCTAGCAACTTCTCAAACGCTTCGATTTATATTGTCATTCGTTAATTAAAGCTTGTCGATAGGATGGCATTTTCATCGGCATTTGATTACTGAAAAAAGCAAGAAAGAGCTATGAATACGGCCTTCTTTTTTGCGCCGCTGCTTCAAAACAGTCGCCCCCCTATCAAAATGTCGAAGCACAGCAATATTCCCCGGGGAATATTGCTGTGGGGCCCACGAATTGCTCCATTAATGCATTAGCTAGCTGTGAAGTGTCATGTCTTAAAACAGCGCTTTCGCCTTAATTAGTGGCCTACCAACCGAGCCGAAGCAAATATTCCCCGGGGAATATTGACGTATGCCAGCTTGAGATCGGTCGCTAACAAAACCGAGTTAGACAAAAAACTCGCGCATTGAAGATGGCTCAGTTATAGTCCTTAAAACACCGTCTAGGGAGAGTCTTCGTGAGCGCAAAAATTATTATCCTCGCAAATCAAAAAGGCGGTGCTGGAAAAACCAATGTAGCAGTTCATTTGGCGGGGAGCTGTGTCCGGCACGGCCATAAAACGCTACTGATTGATGCCGATCCACAAGGTACGGCAACAAAATGGGTATCACAAGCTGCCGAGGGGGCGCCTTATAAAATTCGGGTGATGGGCCTGGCGATGGCGGGACAAAAAATCGCTCAGGAAGTGAAACAATATATTGATGATTACGATCTGATCATTGCTGACTGCCCACCTGCAGTCGATTCTCCGATACCGCAAGTCATGCTCATGATTGCTGACTTAGCACTTGTGCCCGTCATTCCTAACCCTGGCGATCTATGGGCAGCGACCGATCTGTTGGAGATGGCTGAGCGCATACAATTACCAAATCCTGGATTACAGATTCGTATCGTGGCTTCAAACGTGCGGCCAAACTTAAGTATGACCAAAGTCGCTCTGGCTAACATGGCTAACATGCGAGAAAGTGCGCCTTTAATGAAGGCAGCTTTGCATCAGCGCGCCAGCTATGTTGAATCCATGTTGGCAGGGGATTCCGTACATTACTTCGGTAGTGGAGCAAAGGCTGCAATCGCAGAAGTTGAAGCACTTTATGAAGAAATTATGTCGATTTTAAAAATGCCGAGGAAGCGGAAATGAAAAAAAAAACCTTGTTAGCAAATTTGGAAATGTCCGTAAACAAACAATCCCTTCAAGCACGCGACAAATTCGACGTAGCTGATCTCACGATGGCAATAAAGCGCGCGGCAGAGCCTTCAATAGGCTTAGACGTTGCACATCCAGAAGCGCTTCCAGCATCACCACCCGCCGCAGAAACACCACAGCGACCCCTTAAAAATCTGCCAATTACTAGCGTACGTGATCACCCTCGTAACGCCCGTCATTTGTATGACCCCACTCGCATAGATGAAATGGCGGCCAGTATTGCCAGGGATGGCCAGATGATGCCTGCCGTAGTCATGCCCGACCCCGAGTTGGCAGGTCATTATCTGCTTATTGAAGGGCGCTACCGAAAAAGAGCATTACAAAGCCTGGCGCGCGAAACCATTCTTGCCATTGTTGTTGACCCGATGCCAGAGCTTGAGGCTTATCGACTGTCGCTAATTCTTAATGAGGAACGTAACCAACAAACGGATCTAGACAATGCTATTTCTTGGAAAACACTTCAGGAAGACGGCCTTTTCAAATCTCAAGACCATATTGCAGAATACTTAGGCATCACACAAAGCAAGGTTTCGAAAACATTGTCTTTGTTAGATTTGCCTTCAGGCGTAATTGGCATTATGAAAACTAATCCGAGCGAGTTTGGGCTACGCGTTGGATATGAGTTGCGGCAATTGGCACGCCAGTTGTCCCCAACCGAACTGGAATTGGTCGCCGAGGAGGTACGCGACGGCAGGCTAACGGTGGCAGCTTTAGAAAAAATGCGTTCCAAAGCAAATAGGCCAGCAATTACGAGGGAGCGCTCCAGGGCTTATCCGTTGAAATTAGGCGAAAAAGCCATCGGCATGCTTCGTGAATTTGACGATGGGCGACTTAAAATCGACCTCGCTGGAGTTTCTCCAGAGTTACGGCATAGTGTAGTTAATGCAATGCAGAAAGTATTAATTGACGCGAATACAGAATCTCTACACAAATAACTTTGGAGACAATCAATTGACAAATTTTCGCAATCCTATAGTCTTCGGGTGATTGTTCGTTATCAATTAGCTAACTTCGCATGTGTATGAAACGATAAAGCGCAAACGCAGGACAATAAATTACAGCAATTTTATTGTTATTTAAACAATTATTCAAGGATTATATGGTAACGCTGCTCTCTCGAATTAGGCGTTGTTTGGCGGGACGACAAAGCAACTATTTCTTGCACGGTACACGTCCTGATTCTGATACGGCATCTTTGGACCGCACCCTACCCGAAACAGTGGTGGGTACTCACTCTTCTGCAAGGGTGCCGGGCACCGGGCGTCGTAGCAATCGTGATCGGAAATCAAGCGTTTCATACGGTAATCCGGCGGATTGGTCAAACACCTCAGACGATGCAAATGCGTTAGCGGATGAAAAAGCGGCATTAGAAAAAACTATCCGTCACACAATAGAAAAATTACCAACAACCATCAAACAGTCGTACATGATGTTGCTCAATGCGTTATTAACGCAACCTGAGTCAACTATCCAAATCGAACGAATTAAAGCGTTGCATGTGGCGGTACTGGAAGCGTCCAACAACAACAAATACGATGCGCCTAGCTAATTGAATGACACGTATGGTGAGCTTGCGCAGGAACCCACCAAACTCTGCCAAGCAATTTAAGATTGTTAGCCCCTAATTCTTCGTTCGATCATTTTCAAGCAGACTTCGACTTATTTTTATATCGACATTCCTCACCAGATAAATTTATGGTGAGCTGCAGCGGGAACCACAGATCTGGTATCCCGAATAAATTCAACAGCTGGTGTAAGCCTTTACTTTCAAAATAAGCTAAGCAAATCAAGACGCTAGGTATTTCCTTGGTTTCGATGGTGAGCTTTTGCAGGAACCATTGCCAGGAGCGCTATCCCTAGATAAGCATGCAATGGTGAGCTTTTGCAGGAACCGAAAACCTGGCATGGGCAAGTTAACAGAGCATGCAAGTGTTCTAAGCCGATGTGAGCAATATTTTTTGAATTAGTACGGCCATGCCAGAACTACTGCAAATAAATCGTTTGTAGGCCCTTCTGCTGGTGTTCTAAGCGAGTTATAGCCATACGGGCGACCCCTAATTTAAAAATTCGGTTGTTTTTGGGTTTATGGCCGATATTTTCTAATTTTTCTCACAACACCTCCCTTGAGTGTATTAAAGGTAAACACTTAAAACCTTAAATACAAATTAAGAAGCTGAAAACCCAACACCGGCGCGGCTTTGCGGGGGGTTGGGTGAGCTTTAGCGGGAACCTTGGTGAGCTTGCGCGGGAACCTCGGTGAGCCTTTGCAGGAAGCTAGGTCAGTTATGGTGAACTTTTACAGGAACCTGGGTGAGTGGATACGGGAACCTTGGGAGCTTTTACGGGAACCGCGATTCATTGCATGGTGAGCTTTTACAGGAACCACGTTATTTGGTGAGCTTTAGCAGGAACCTATGATCCATGGTGAGCTTTTACGGGAACCTAGAAGTACCCAGATTTATCATTAAAGTGTGCCGGTGAGCTTTTGCGGGAACCACGTGTTGATCAAAACACCGGCGATTTGCCAGGCACCTACTCTTTGGTGAGCTTAAACGGGAACCTTAACCAACTTTGCAACATACATTTAATGGTGATTGTAATGTTTTCACCTTTGTAGGATGATGCATTGACACCTCATTTGGCAAAGTTGCCTTTCGCCATGGCCAGCAAACCAAAAACTACTAATGCCACGCTGACAGTGCCAGATCCAACGGAACTGAAGGAGTTTCGCAAGACGAACGAAGCGATCGGCCTGCGCGTGTCAGAAGGACGTTTGTCACTGCTATCGCGCAAACTTTTTAATGTCATGATGTACCACGCACAACAACAGCGTGAGCCAGGCGAGAACGCACCATTGGCGACAGAAGCGGCCAAAAAATATTTTTGGATTCCATTGGCCGAAGTAGCGCGAGATGCTGCTTACCATAGTAATGACACCGAGAAGTTAAAAGTGCATTTGGAGGAATTACAAAATATCCGTGTGCACATGGAAGATGGTATTCAATGGACTTCTCAAAGGTTGGTTTCGGCGGTTACGCTGGTCAATCCTGCGGGGTTAAAAAAAAAGGGCGGGCAGCTTTGGTTCGGATTTGCTTTTCCACCTGAAGTTGCGGCACTGGTCACAAGCCCTGGTTCTTCCTATACCAAGCTTGCGATTTACTACCAGACAATGTTGCGAAGCGGAACCAGCCTAGCCTTGTACGAAATTTGTCGGCGTTTTCTTACCAACCCGTCGAAACTGACTTATCGCCAGGATTGGGAGTGGTGGTACGGAGCGTTATCCGGCAATCCAATTGCTGAAACGATGCCGCAATACAAGTATTTCAAGCGTGATGTCATTAAGCCGGCGATTGCTGAAATTAATATGACGACCGATATCAATATCGAGTTAATTGAGCACCTGGAAGGCAGAAAAATTATTGCTTTGCAATTTAAGGTGCAAGCCACGCAACAACCGGCCCTGGCCTTTCCAGTGCCACCGGTGATCGACAGCGCAATGCTGGCTCGCATTATGAAATTAGGCGTGGCACAGGCCGATGCTGAAAATTATTTGCTCACAACAGATGAAACTACGTTGGAAGCGACGCTGCTATTGGTGGAAAAACGTATTAGCAGCAACGCTAAAACCAAGATCGATTCACCCGCCGCCTATTTTCGTCAAGCACTGAAAAACGGCTACGCTATGCTTGATGCGCCAATCGTGGACACGGTTAAAAAACGCGAAAAACTTGCGGACCCTGCGATGGAAACACCAGACGAACTAAGACAAAGATATCTTAGTGCCCGTGCCAAGGAAGCGCATGCTTTGTTTATGGAGCTTGATGACGTTCAACAGCAGCACTGGCAATCTGAATTCAAGCAGCAACGCAGCGGTGGTCGAACTGGAAATGCGGTCAATATGTCGTCAGCGTTGTACCGCAACGAGTTTTGTTATTGGTTTGCTCAACAGCAGTGGAAAGAGCCAGTGGCTGACGATATCATTCGTTTTGCAATCGCTTATCCAAAAATGACGAGTGCCACAGACGTACTCTAGCTATCGGGTAGGCAAGGCAATTCTTGGCTGAGTTGGTTTGCGCACAGACGATGATCAGACGCCACGCTATTTTTCATGGCAAATAGCAATTTTGCGTCAGATAATTTTTTGTGTAGGGAAAATTTAATGGAACACTACGACGCCCTTCATAAGCTGCTTCAGCATTTTGATTTCGAAGATACGGGTATGCAACCGGTGTCGATGCTGGAAAAACTGGTCACCGATCATTTGGATGACCTGCCATTGCCGGGTCAAGGCAATACACTGGCTAGATGGCAACGCCTGGCGCTCGTAGCATCCTATGATTTGAGCCTGGCAAAATTATTTGAAGGACACACGGATGCTTTGGCAATCCTTGCCGAGTTAAATGCACCGATTGCTCGCGCAGGCAGCTTGTGGGCCGTGTGGGGTGCAGACCCCGCTGAAGCACGTGTAACTGCCACACGTGCCTTACCTGGTGCCAGGCTTGAACACTTGTGCGACATCCGGTTAAACGGGGTCAAAGCTTGGTGTTCAGGCGCCCAAGGGCTCACCAATGCGTTATTAACCGTCCGTGACAACACGGGAGCGCTGTATTTAGCAGCCGTCGATTTGCCGCAGGCAGGCATGACGCTTAATACGACGTGTTGGAAAGCAGTAGGTATGCGTGGCACCAGCAGCGCCGATATTGAATTTAGCAATGTGCCTGGGCGAATAATAGGACGGGCAGGTGCCTATCTTGACCGTCCCGGCTTTTGGTACGGCGGAGCGGGTGTGGCTGCATGCTGGTATGGCGCTGCTGCTGCCTTGGGGCATTGCATGCGCGGCGGGCTCTCCCGTTCCAGCGATCCACATTTTATGGCGCATTTGGGGGCTGTGGATGTAGCACTGCAAGGCGCTCGAGCAACGTTGCACGAAGTTGCGCGAAGTCTGGATGCAACACCGGGAAAATGTGCCTTGGCAATGGCCTTGCAGGCGCGGCTGCAGGTGGAAAAAGCAGCAACAGAAGTTATTACACATGCGGGCCGCGCACTCGGCGCACGGCCGTTTTGTCGAGATGCACGATTTGCCCGGATGATGGCTGATCTGCCCGTATTCATACGACAAAGCCATGCTGAACGCGATTTGGCGTTTTTGGGGAGCCGAGTATTGGAAGGCGCTGCATTACCGTGGGCATTGTGAATCAGCGGGTAGTGGCCAAGGAGGGCATAGCCGAGGAGCGCTGGCAACAGTGGCCAGGCTTACAGGCAATTTCTGAAATACAGGTTTCTGCGCTAATTCCTGCAAAAAAACGCTTGGTAATTGTTGCGCCGCATCCGGATGATGAAATTCTCATGGCTGGGGGGTTGCTACAACAGCTCGCTTTGCAGGGAAACCCACGCCATATTGTAGCGGTGACCGATGGTGAGGCGAGTCATCCTGGATCAGCACAATGGCCCCCGGAGCGCCTGGTACAGGAAAGGCCTAGAGAGTCAGAAGCTGCCTTGCAAAACCTTGGGGCTGGCACAATCAGCATGACTCGCCTGGCTTTACCAGACGGCAAGCTGCTTGAGCATGCAGTGCCTTTGTACGATGCATTGTTAGCGGTGATTAAGCCGGGCGATGTGGTGCTAACGACCTGGGCAATGGATGGCCATCCTGATCATGAAGTATGCGGTAGAGTCGCTGAAAGTGCAGCGATGGATCGTCAAGCGAGGTTTATTGCGGCACCAGTTTGGATGTGGCACTGGGCAACACCGAATGATTTGCGGGTGCCATGGCATAAAGCGCGCCGCCTGGTGCTTTGTGCAAAAGAGATTGCGCATAAGCATTCTTCTATGTTGGCATTTGGCAGCCAGCTTGCCGCTGATCCAACCTCTGGGCGAGATGCAGTGCTCCCACCAACGATGCTTGCGCGACTTTCTCGCAACAATGAAATTTTCTTTTTGTGACTGATTTCGATCGTTTATACGCGCAAAGCACTGACCCCTGGCACATCGAACATCGCTGGTATGAGCGACGCAAACGTGCGGCAATATTGGCAGCCATGCCGTTCGAAATCACGGAGGTGATTGTGGAACTGGGGTGCGGTACGGGCATTTTTAGCCAACTTTTGGCGCAGCGTTGCCGCCAACTGCTCGCCTGCGATATTTGCGCCGCCGCCATAGGCCTTGCAGAAATTCGACTGGCAGAGGTTGACAACATCACCCTATCGCGTCAGGAAGTACCTCGCCAGTGGCCAGTTGAGGATCCGCAAAGTGTGGATTGCGTTGTGATTTGTGAACTTGGCTACTATCTTCAACCTGCTGATATGGCGCCTTTGGTGCATCGAATCGGCGTTTGTCTAAAGCCTGCCGGTGTGGTCATTGCTTGCCATTGGAAAGGGGCGTTTTTAGAGCAAACCATGTCGTCTGAAGCATTTCACGACGGGCTTTCAAACGGCCTTGCTTTGCAAACTCTGGTTCATCATGAAGAGCAGGACTTTTTGCTAAACGTCTGGTCGCGGGATGGTCGGTCTGTTGCAGCGCAAGAAGGGTTTGCGTGATTGCAGTAATTGTTCCGGTCCACAACGAGGAGCAGACTTTAGCGCTTTGCTTGAACGCTTTAAGTGTTGCAAGCCGTTACCCACTGCTTTTTTCGCAAGAGGTAAAAGTGATTGTTGTGCTCGATAACTGTACCGACGCCAGCAAAGAGATTGCGTTAGCGTGCAATGTATCGATGATTGAAATTAGCGTATCAAGTGTCGGCGCCGCACGTGCTGCTGGTGCAGCTTACGCAATTGCTTGTGGCGCATATTGGCTTGCCAACACGGATGCCGACACAGTCGTTGCCCCCGACTGGTTGTGGCAACAGTTGCGCTTAAAAGCAGAAGTTGTGTGCGGCACTGTCGGTGTGGTTGACTGGAGTGATCATGGCGCAGCTGCTTGCCGGTTAAATGACCATTTTTCTCGCACCTATATAGATGCCGATGGCCATTCCCATATTCACGGAGCCAATTTTGGTGTGTCGACGCAGGCATACCAAAAAGTAGGCGGTTTCTTACCGCTTACGTGCAGCGAAGATGTGGCACTGGTCGAAGCACTGATCGCTGCAGGAGAGGTCATTGCATGGACTGCCGCGCCGAGGGTTGTTACCAGCGCTAGAAGGCACACCCGTGCCCGGGGTGGCTTTGGCGATACGCTATTGGCCGTTACGGATGAGTTCGATTAAATTCAATGCTGTTCGATTTCCCACCAAGAGGGTAGCAATGCGCGTACATTTGCGCGTGCAAAGCGATCGTCGATCAGGTACACCACACCCTGATCAGCTGTTGTGCGAATCACTCGACCGGCCGCCTGCACCACTTTTCGGATCCCTGGGTACAGGTAAGTGTAATCGTAACCCGCAGCAAACGTCGCTTCCATACGTTGCATAATTTGTTCGTTGACCGGGTTGAATTGTGGCAGCCCCAATGTTGCGATGAAGGCGCCGATTAAACGATCTCCAGGCAAATCAATGCCTTCGGAAAAAGCGCCGCCTAGTACGGCAAAGCCGATGCCGGTCTTGCTGGCAATAAAACGCGCAAGGAATGCAGATTTGGCCCCGTCATCCATATTGGGCAACTGCTTCCATATCGGAATGTCTGGGTGCTGTTGCGCAAACAGATTGCTCACCTGGATCAAATAATCAAAGCTACTGAAAAAAGCAAGGTAATTTCCGGGTTTATTTGAGAACTGGCTCGCCATTAAATCAACAATTGGCCTTAACGATTGCATGCGATGAGCAAACCGCGTCGAAATTTTTTTTATAATTTGCACCGATAGCTGCGCGGCCACGAAAGGCGAGGGCACGTCGATCCAGGCAGTGCGTTCAGGCACACCGAGCGCATCGCGATAAAACTGCTGAGGGTTAAGCGTTGCCGAAAACAGCGTCACGGAGTGTGCAGCAGACAAGCGTGGCTTCAAAAAAGAAGCCGGCACAATATTGCGAATATGAAGCAACTGATCGCTTTGATTCTCTGTTTCGGCCGTCTGCACAGTCGATGCATCAAAAAGAGAGTGCAGATCAAAGGTGTCGGCAAGGCGGGAAAAGCGCAATGCATCAAAATAAAATTCAAGTAAAGCGTGGTTGCCGCTATGTGGATCCTCTGCAAAAAATTCTGTTGTTGCGCTCTGCAAGCCTTGTAAAGCCGCGCGAAACGGTGCTGCGATTGTCGGCAGCACTGTGTACGGCGTGCCAGGCGTAACCGCTAGCTCTTGCCATCGACGCTCCAATAGCGCAAACGGTGCGACTAAGGACGTGGGAACATGCGCCGTCACATTCTGTAGGGCTTTCTGAGACAAGCATGCAGAGTACATGCTGCGCCCGCGTTCAACCAGATTGTGCGCTTCATCTACAAGCACATGGATTTTCCAGTCGTTAGCGATGGCTAAGGCAAACAGCATTGCTGATGCATCGAAGTAATAGTTGTAATCGGCAATCACAACATCCGCCCACCGCGTCAATTCTTGTGTCAAATAATACGGACAAATTGTATGGGTGAGCGCTATGCTGCGCACGTGCTGGCGGGTGAGCAAATGTGCAGCCACCGGTTGTTGCGTGGTCGAGGGTTGTAATGCCTGTTTTCGGGCGAGTGGTAACCGATCGTAGAAACCTTGCGCCAATGGACAAGAGTCACCGTTGCACGCTTTGCCGGGATGCTCGCAAGATTTGTCGCGGGCAGTAATTTCAATAATGCGCAACGGCAGCTTCGTTGACTGCTCGCCCAACTGCTCAAGCACATGTAATGCAGCTTGCTGCCCGGATGTTTTCGCCGTTAAAAAATAAATTTTATCGATCGCCTGCCCAGGCATGGCTTTCAGCACGGGAAAAATCGTTCCAATGGTTTTGCCAATGCCCGTCGGTGCTTGCGCCATTAATGGATAGGCCCCGACCGCACTACGATAAACCGCTTCCGCAAGCAGGCGTTGCTCGATGCGAAATGCGGTGTGGGGAAAGGTCAATGCTGTTAACGCCAGATTTCGCGCTACGCGATGGACAAGTTCATGTGTTGCCCAGTGAAGAAATCGTTCGCACTGCAAAACAAAAAATGCTTCCAGTTCTGCAGCGGTATAGGCTGCATCAAGCCGCGTCTCTTCTTGGCTGGTGACATCAAAATATACCAATGCAACATTTAATTGAGAGAGCGATCGCAGCTGGCATAACAGCCAACCGTAAATTTTTGCCTGCGCCCAATGCAGCTGTCGATGATTGGCTGGCATTTCATGAAGCGCACCACGGTGGGTTTTAATTTCTTCCAGTCGGTTTGCATCCGGGTCGTAACCATCGGCCCTGCCACGCACCTGCAAATTCTGGAATTGGCCATGTAGCGAAATTTCGCTTTCATATCCAGCCATGCGCCTGCCGGTGACCACCTTATGCCCAGCAATACCCTCTTGCGCAGACGGCGAAGGTGTAAATCGCAAATCGAGATCACCCTCTTTGGCTGTAAATTCGCACATGGCACGCACTGCCACCCTGTAAGGCATAGTAGCGATGTTTAGCGTTTCAATAGGACACATAGAGATAAAACATTGATCGCTGCCAGTTCATTTTACTGTACGAAAAAACAGTATATCCGACTCACCCCAGTAGTGATGATGCTCGACATAAACCCTTAGTGATGGCAAAAGTGAAATATGTGTGCCACCGTACAGCGGTCGGCACTTTGCACAAGGTAAGGTCGGCAAAGTATTAAAACAATATTACGCATTTCACTTAACGCCCGACTAGCCATAAGCTGGCAATGCCAAATTCAATTGATTACGCCGCGCTCTTTGACGCGTCACCCTATCCCGCTTTATTGCTTGACCGGAAAATGGTGATAATCGATGCCAATCCTGCTTTTTTAAGTATGGTGGGACGCACTACAGACGTTGTAGGTCAATCTATTTTTGCTGCGTTTCCGAGTAATCCCGACAATCCTGAATCCACCAATATTGCGCTGCTAACCGCTTCGATCGAGCAAGCCATTGCAACGCGGGTGCCGCACACGACGCCGTCACTTCGCTATGCAATACCACGCATTACCTCTGAAGGCACTATATTCGAGGAGCGTTATTGGAGCACGGTCCATACACCGGTATTGGGCAAGGACGGCATGGTTGCCTATATTGCGCAAACAGTGATCGATATTACCGATCTATATCTGTGTGACCGCCATGCAGGTAGCGCGCAAGTCGACGCAACATTAACATCTGCATTGCGCTCCGAAGGTTTTAATCGCGCGCAAATGCACGAGGTAATGAAGCGCATCCTTCATGAGGAGCGCACCCATTTTGTAGCTGAGCGTGCGCGCGCTGAAGAGGCACTTCGGGAAGCAGACCGACGCAAGGACGAATTTCTTGCCATGCTGGCGCATGAGTTACGCAACCCTTTGGCGCCGATCAGCGCGGCGGCGCAACTATTGAAGCTACCCGCCCTGAATGCCGGTTTGATTAGCAAGACCAGTGCCGTGATCAGCAGGCAGGTAAGCCACATGACCAGTTTAATTGATGATCTGTTAGATGTTTCCCGGGTTACACGGGGTTTGATCTCTCTCGATCGCAAGCGTTTGCTGATAAATGATGTCGTCAATGATGCTGTTGAGCAGGTGCGACCGTTAATCGACGCCCGCAGGCAAGGGCTTTTCATTGGTATGCCAGTTGACTCCATCGCCTTAATCGGAGACCACAAGAGGTTAGTGCAGGTATTGACTAACCTGCTCAATAACGCAGCGAAATACACGCCCGAGGGCGGGCAACTGAGATTAATTGTCACCAGCGTCGATACACAAGCGAGCATTTGTGTGCAAGACGACGGTATCGGCATCGCACCGGAATTGCTACCCCGCATTTTTGATCTTTTTACACAGGCCGAACGCACTCCCGACCGTTCCCAAGGTGGATTGGGGCTGGGTTTAGCATTGGTACGCAGTCTGGTAGCCCTGCATGGCGGAACGGTTTCTGCCGCCAGCCCAGGGCGTCAGCGGGGTGCCTCGTTCTCAGTAGCTTTGCCACGCATTGTAGAGCCGGTCGAAAAGTCAATGCACCCACTTATCCCTTTGCAGAAAGCAGAATGTTCGAAAGGCCTTCGCTTGCTCGTGGTTGACGACAACACAGACGCGGCAGAAATGCTGGGGGCTTTTATGGAATCAGCTGGCCATCAAGTATCGATCGAATACGAGCCTTATCAGGCAATGGAACGTGCCCGCACGGAAGCGCCCGATGTGTGCCTGCTTGATATTGGTCTGCCTGGCATGGACGGCAATCAACTTGCGCGCTGCCTGCGCCGCATGCCGCAAATGTCTAATGCGACATTGATCGCCGTGACAGGGTATGGCAAGAAATTTGACCGCGACGCATCCATTGCAGCGGGATTCGACTATTACTTTGTCAAGCCAGCTGACCCCGCAGAGTTAGTTGCCTTGCTAGATAAACTACAAACGCACTAGACCAATTTCTTTACGACTAAACACTTACGATAAACGCGGTAAATAATGACGATCAAATCAAACAACAGAAAATGGGAAAAAGTGCTGGGCTTGGCGGAGCTGGCCACTGTAGTGGTTTATACCTGGAACCAAGTGAAACACCGCAATGATCAGCCCCTCCCAAGGGCACGATCAGTTCCTTCTTCTCACATCACACAGGTTAAAGACGTTGCAGCTTGTGCGCCCGCGGCAACACCGGCGCCGTCAGCCCACGAAATGCATACGACGGCATGCGGTGCCGTAGCAAGCCTGGTAAAAGGTGGAGGGTTTAGTTTTAAAACACTGCGTGAAATTGCTGTTGCTGCAGCCAAATCCTGGTCGACGCATCGCGCTGCGAGCAAAGGCGCAGCATTAGCGCTTTACACACTGTTTTCACTTGCGCCGATGTTGGTGTTAGTTGTGGCAGTTGCCGGGCTATTTATAGGCGCCGACGCTGTGCGCCAGTTGGTGCAGGAGCAGATGGGCGGTATGTTGGGTGCACAGGGCGCAGATGCAGTAAAAAGTGTGTTGGCTGGTGCGCAGTTTGAAAACGACAGCATTATGGCGGCAATGATTTCTGTTGGCTTAGTGTTAATCGGCGCAACCACTGCATTCTCTGAATTAAAAGATAGTCTGGACGAATTATGGGAAATACCAGAAAACAAGGAAGGTGGATTGTGGGGCATGCTGCGCCAGCGCTTTTTATCGTTTGGGCTTGTGCTGGTACTCGCATTAATGCTGTTGACATCCTTGGCTGTTAGCACAGCGCTCTCTGCCCTAGGCGATATATGGGTAGGCGGTGTTGAAAATGCGTCTTATGTGTTGTTCGCCAAAGTAGTGTCGTCGGTCGTGTCGTTTTTAATTGTTACGGCACTATTCGCCGCAATCTATAAGTACCTGCCAGCGGCCTCGATCGCATGGCGTGATGTAATCATCGGCGCAGTGATTACAGCCGTCCTGTTTATTGTTGGTAAGTTTTTAATCGGGTTATATTTGGAATCAAACGACTTTAGCTCCGCTTATGGTGCTGCGGGCTCGTTGGTATTGATGGTGTCGTGGATTTACTATTCAGCGCAAATCTTTTTTTATGGAGCACTGTTTACCCATGAGCATGCAGTTCGTAGCGGTCGGGCCAAACCGACAACACCGGTAGTGCCTCGTGCCAGCGATTCATGACGTAAAAAAAGAACCAGAAGGTTCTTTTTTTACGTCAACACAAATCCTGTGTTGACCATTCGCTTTAATAAAGCTTATTTGCCTTGATAAAGCTGATTGTTTTGCGCACCTGGAACTGGCTGAGCGTGTGGATTATTCGGATTTTGCGCTGGTGCGGTCACGCTAATAGGAGCTGATGTCCCGGTCGCATTCGCATTGGTAGATGAACCTGAAGTTGGCGATGTCGCATCGTTGGTGCGCTTGTTCATCTTCGCTTCCGCTTTTTGCTTCTTCATTTCAGCGCGCTCAGCAGCGGTCATGTTGCCACCGTTATGTGTCATGTTAGTTGTCGGCGTGCCGCCGGTCGCAGGATTTGCGCCGGAGGTCGACAGTTCGCTATTAGCTGACTGTGCCATTGCAACTGAAGTGACGAGAACCATACCGGCAAACAGGGAAGTACGCTTAAATGAAATCATTGTTGCTCCTTGATAATGAATGAAATGAGCTTGTGAGCCCATAGCCCGGGATTCAGACTGTGGACAAAATGTAATCGAAATTGCAGCTTGCGAATGTAGGCGAGTCATCAAAAGTTTTGTAGGAAAACTTCTCGCTACGCGGTTTCTGACACTAAATGGCGTTCTACACCGATACCCTCGCTATTGGGCGCTATGTATACTCAGATCGTCCAAAATGTTTATTGAGTGTAATGAATACCATGCCTACGACGTCCTGCGAGCCGACGAATCAAATTGTGAAGCGCTCACAAGATTTTTCGACTGCAAAAGCTCACCGTCGCCTGTCGCAATCGCCAGACAATGCAGCACGAGACCTTTACTTCGCACTATCAGTAGCACAGCCACCAGAGCTCGCGTTAAACGGCGCACGACGTTTTCTTGATGAATCGATTCAGGAATCGGCTTCCCTCAGCTGTGATCTGCCAACCAATGCGCGAGAGTTGGATGCTTGGATTGATCGCAGTACTGCTGAAGTGGGTGCGCGGTATCAGCAGTATTTGAAGGGTCGCAAAAATGGTCAGCCTCGCGCATATTTTGCAACCAAATCCCAAGCATTGCATTTTTTGAAAGCCGTTGCGCCAACCAAAACAGTGGATGGCGCCTGGCTGTATGGCTTGGTCAAACATTGGAATGATGGCCGGTTCGAGAGTTTGATCAAGATTTACCTGGAGGAATTAGGCTCAGGCGTGCCCGAAAAAAATCATGTTGTCTTATTTAAAAAGCTACTCGCAACACATGGCTGCGATAAGTGGGACACCCTTTCAGACACGCATTTTGTGCAAGGCGCGATCCAACTAGCGCTGGCCCATCATGCGGACCATTTTTTGCCCGAAGTGATAGGGTTTAATCTCGGTTACGAGCAGTTGCCGCTGCATTTGCTCATTACTGCATATGAATTAAATGAGCTTGGTATTGACCCTTATTATTTTACGCTCCATGTCACCGTTGATAACGCCGACACCGGGCATGCGAAGAGCGCGCTTGCTGGCTTGCGGGAAGCGTGGCCTGTTGTCTGCGACGATAAACGGTTCTATGAGCGGGTCATGAATGGTTTTAAGCTTAATTCATTAGGTGCATCGACCAATTCGATCATTGCGTCGTTTGATCTACAGGAAGAACTGTTTTCGATTTTTAAGGAAAAAAGCCGCGCTGGAAACCAAGTTCATTCTGACTACTGCCGCGTTGCTGGCCGTACAGTTAATGACTGGTTAAAAAATGAGGAAGAAATCCCATCATTTATTGCGGCATTGGAGAAGGCGGGATGGATCAAGCGCGGCGAAGATCCGGATAACAGCCGATTCTGGAAGTTACTTCAGGGTGACCGCGCAGAGATGTTCGGCGTTTTTAATGCCTATGAGTTGCAAGCAATTTACGATTGGATCAAGGGCGATGCACAGGGTGCTGCGGCAAGCAATACGTCTGTAACATCAGCACCGATTCAACGGACACTTACTTTTAAAGCACGTCAGAAGTTGCATGCCACCCTAGAAAATCGCAACGGTATTAAGATCGGCCCTGAGAAAGAGTCGCAAAAGGTACTAGTGTCGATGGCAACCGCAGATCATGCGACGGATTTTAATGCTGAAATTCGCCGTCTTGATAGTGCGTTGAGCAAGACAGCCAGCCGTGAAGAGGCGATGAATATGTTGGGAGAGTTAATTTCGCCAGCACGCCATCACACGGCGGTGGGCTTGAAAGCAACGCGCATGTTCGTCAGGATGTTTGGTTGATTATCGAGGATCCCACAGTAAAAATTAAAGAGGCCGCATAAGATAACGCGCTTCGGCTGAGGGCGCCGTCACCGTTATTTGATCTTCGACATGCTCGACCAAACTCACATTGCCGCAGCATAAATTTTTTCTCTAGTGACTTGATCTGGTACTGCAGCTTGTCCTCGCTGGAACAACTTTTCGCCAGCATCTTTGATAAAACTTAATAAACTTATGAGAATGTCCTTGTTTTAGGGGAAATATCAGTATGGCAAGGTTAAACGCTGGCGCTTGCACGCGTCACAACTTTGGTGTTGCCATTATGATATTTCTCGAATTTGTTCAAACCTGACAGATATTTCATTTTTGCAATAGTTGCTTGCAGTATGATTGGCAACGTCTATTACCTGACTATGGCAAAAATCCCACTGGTTGCTAAATAATTCCTCTAATAAACTAATATTTCCTCAAAGAACTTTGCCTTGTGGATACTTTAGGCTACGATCGTACCGTAGTCGAAGGTTCCATAAATTTCTCAACGCTGCTCGCTCAGTGCCGTTAGCTGGTTGGCAGTAGAAGGCAAAGCAATGCGTCCTGCTCCATCATCTGCTCTCTGCTTACCGCGTTGTGGCCGGTCGATTGTCCGGGCGCTTCTCGCATTGCTGGCGTTTGCGCAGTTGCCGGCAGTGGCGCAAATGCAAATACCTAACCCGCTGATTCGTCCACGTAGCTTGACCAATCCTGGCGCGAGAGAGCCGGCTCCTGCTGATAATGCCCAGCAACGTCCTGGCGCAGGCAATACACCACCTGCTGCAGTACCGCTCAACGGCGCCCCGGCAAGTAACACCCCTGAAGATATTTACACCCGTAGCCTGAATGAATTAAAAGATCGCTTTGCCACCTTTTATGTCTCGGCAATTGTCGGCAAAGACGCAATTTTGCGCCGTTCTGCTGGTGGCGCACGGGCTGCTCTACCATCAACTTCACTCTCTTCCGGTGGCGCAAACGCAGTGCCTGCAGCGATCCCAATTAGTGGCTCAACAGCGTCTGCAACGCCTACCCGTAGCGACACGTTAATGGTGTCAGACGGAGAATTGTTGGATTCAGTCGGCAATTCCGGCGCGTTGGTCGCAAAAGTAGGCAGCCGGCAAGTGACAATTTATTATATTCAAGAAACCATGTCACTTCCAGGCGGCAAACTTATCGGCAAACGGGCAGTTGTGTTTGCTGGCGATGTTGAAAATTCTGGCACCTCAGGCGCACCAGTGATTGTGTTGGAACGCTCTGATCCGGCCTATACAGCCAAAATTTCAGTCCAAAGCAGAATACGCAGCGCTTCTGGCAACAGCCAGGATAGCGGTAGTTCAAATGCATCAGGCAGCAATGCCAATGGCACACCCAGTACGCAGGCGCCGCAATAATGAATGCGATCACACCGCTTAGCCATGCTCTGGCTCCAGATAAGAGCCTGCAAACGCTTATCGGCGGCTTTCTGGTCGCTACCGGTGTTATCTCCCCGCAACAGCTTGATGTCTGCCTGCGTCAACAAAAGTCAGTGCGCGAAGGTGGCAAGCAAGTGTTGCTGGCAGAAATTATTGTTCGCAACAAATTTGCCACGCAAGACCAGATCGGCATTGCCGTTAAGCGTCTTGATGGGGAAGGCGAATCAGCACTGTTTCGGCGCTTGCTGCCTTATGCTGTGTGCAAGCTGTATTGCGTGTTTCCGCTTCAAATTGAAAGCGGCGTGCTGTATGTAAAGGCAGCGCGGTTCGTTAGCCCAACAGTCAAGGCAGTATTAATTCGCGCCTGTGAAGTCAAGGTAACCGATGTGCGGGTTATGCCTACTGACGTAGGCGACATTACTCAATCACTGGCCAGCATTTATAGCCAGGAATACTCGTTTGAAGCCATTATTGCCCGGCTGCGTAGTGAAGAGATTAATGGATTGCTACTAAAACAGGCACTCAATGCAATGCTCGGCGAGGCAATTGCCTTGCGCGCCTCCGATATCCATCTCGACAAACTGCGCGACCCCGGCGCCTGGATCAGTTACCGCATCGATGGCCAGCTAAAGCCTACCCATCTGGTACCGGAGCGCATCATGGCAGCGCTGTTTTCTCGGGTAAAAAATGAATCCGGGATGGATGCCTCCGACACGCGGCGCGCACAAGACGGCCGGCTATCGTTAGCCGATGGCGGCAATGGCGTCGAGTTCCGGGTTGCCACGCAGCCGATTGCTGGCGGCGAGACGATAGCAATTCGTGTGCTCGATCCATCATCCATGATCGGTTTGGAACAACTCTTTCCATATCAGCTGCAAATGAACGAACTGTTTCGCCAGCTTGCTGACGTGCGCGGCAAGGTCGGTGGCCTGATTCTTATTTCCGGGCCAACCGGCTCCGGCAAGACCACCACACTGTATGCCTTGGCACAAAATTTTAGCCGCGACCGCATCAACGTCATTACGGTGGAAGAACCAGTCGAATATATTTTGCCATTCGCACGCCAGATTCAACTAAACCAGCTCTTGAATGAAAAATCTGCCGACCTGGAGCGCTCCGTGCTGCGCCAGGACCCTGATGTGCTGATTCTAGGTGAGATTCGCGATAACGACACCATGCGCGCAGCATTGAAGTTTGCCGAATCGGGCCACCTGGTGCTGGCAACCGTCCACGCCAAAAATGTTGCTCAAACTTTTGAGCGGGTATTGTCGTTTTGTGAAGGCTCAAACAAGCAGGAAGCATTGTATATCCTGGCAAACCAGTTAAGCGTGGTAGTGAACCAGGGCTTGATACCGAAGTTGTGCAAGTGCGCTACTGATATTGATGAAGAGTCGGCCACGATTCTTCATCAGTCATTGAACTTGAAATTTCATGGCCATGCCCGTTTCCTGCGCCGCGGTGGTTGTGCCGCTTGCCGCCAGACGGGTTATCGCGGCCGTGTTGCAGTGCATGAAACCGTAGTGATACCAAGTGGCGATGTTTTACGCGCAGAAATCACGCGCATGCTGTTCGAATCGATTCACAATTTTCAAGCAGCTTTTACGCTGGAAGGCGTCACGCATATTACGAAGCATCAGGTCATGGCGCAATTGCTGGAATGCCATGTGGTCGATGCCGACACCGTTTCCCAAGCGGTAAGGGCAGGGTTCTGATATGGATGGCTTGAAAAATTTCAACGTCACCTACTTGCTGCCTTACGCAGCAGATGCCGATGCCGTGCGCGATCGTTCGGCAACACGCCACTACCGTCATACCCATATCGTCGTGGCTGCCAACACTGAGCAGGTAGTGCATGAAATTCGCCGTAACGGTGGCATACCGGTTGAAATTAACGTAATCAAGCCGAGCTGGTCATTTCTGAACCCGGTATCGCGGGATTACAAACAGCAATTCATGCTGGCGATTTTTTTCAATACGCAGGCTGGGCTAAGTGCAGGCCGCGCATTGAAACTGGTGATCGAAGCAGAAAACGGCCCCTTGCGCCAGCGCTTGAACTACGCCTATCTGATTGTGGATGGCGGCGGCAGCTTTCTGGAAGCCATGGAAGCGCTTGATTTTTTCGATCAGACAACGCTGGCAATTATGGAGGCTGGCGAAAAAACCGGCACCCTATCTAATGCAATTAACACGGCAGTAGAGTACTACCAGGCACGTGCCGGAACGCTCAAGGTGCTAATGGGTACGGCTGTCTTTACATCGGTTGAAGTGGCATTTTCCATCGCATCGCTGATTGGCAACCGCGTGGCAGTATTGCCGGCAATCGAAAAAGAAATTTCAGAAAACGCTTCACCAGAAAAAATTGCATCCATTAAAAGCGGTATTGCAGTGGCCTATTTCGCCAACGATTTGATGCTCGTCATTTCGCTAGCGCTGGTATTTTTTGTGCTGGTAGCAATCTATGGCTACCTAAATGGTACCCAGGCGTTCCGCAAAAAAATTGACGACATCATTTTAAAAATCCCAGCCATTAAAGATATCGTTTTGCATGGCGCAGTCACCAACAGTTGCAAAGTGGCGGTTTCCTTGATTCGCGGCGGCGTCGATCTGATTGCTTCCATCGCGATTGCCGAGAAAGCATCGCGTGTGCCACGTGTGGTCGGTTATTGGCGTGAAGCGGTTAAACGTATTCAAGACGGTGAGGATATATCCAACGCGCTGGCCCAGGCACCGTTAGAAAATTCCGAGCGAACCTTAGTCCGATCCCATACCGATCGCAGCCAGCTGGCCCGTGCCTACGACGTCATTGCCGAGCGTCGCGCCTCGCTGGCAATGCGCGCTGCAAAGAAATTCCAAGTGTTTTCATTCGTGGCCACGCTAGCCTTTGCGCTCGTTGCCGTGCTGATTGCGTTGTTCGTTGCCCTGATCCAGAGTGAGGGCGCTATGTCCTCGCTCACGTCGATGTAGGAATGACCATGTCTCTCCTGAGCCCTGCCAACTTCGACAGCGCCTACACCAGCATGATTGCTGGTGCAATACCGCTGCACAGTGGCGACGTTGACAAAACGGTGTTCATGATTGCCCAAGATGTATTGGGCACCGCGAAGATGCACCTGTTGGTGGCAACTGACCCCGCCAGCAAAATGGTGTATTACTTCGCGGCGCCTTCGTCCGCCTTTACGTCGATCGCCGTCTTTGCAACGCCACTGGCTGCGGCCTTGCCCTCACACCCGCAACATCAGGGCGATGGCATTTATTTCTTGCAAGATGTCAACCTGGCGGTTGCTGTTGAAAAAACCCGCGACCAGATCCGTGTGGTGGCTAACAGCAATGAAGCCATGGCTGACTGGATTGCCGAGCGGCCGGAAACACCAATTTATCGGGTTGAGGAGTGTGAACCCTGGGCCATGGAATCGATTCCAGGCGCCTACCGCCGCTTGGCAGATGGTATTTCACTGCGCACCGCAAAATATTCTTCCATTATTGCTGTGGTGTCGTTGCTGGTGTATTTCATCGCGTCACTGGGCACGTCGATACAAAGCGCGGCAGCAGATAAATCCAATCAAGACCACATGACAGCGATTAATAGTGCTGTGACCAAAATTGATTTCGTCTCGCCGATGTCGCAACAGGTTGCACGCATGCAGCGGGTTTCGGCCTTGGTGGTGCGCGCTGGTGGCTGGATCGATGAATACGAAGTCAAGGATGGCAAAGAAAAATTCGTGCTGATGATGCCTGCCTGGATCACAAAAGATTACATCGATGCGTTGGGCCCCAGGGTTGAAGCCGATCAAGCCACAGAAGAAAACCTGGTGCGTGTGTCGCTAGGCATGCCATTGCCCGGCACGACGCCGGTGCAACGCCCACTGACCATGGCAGCGTCGAGCCAAACCACGCCAACGGGCGCAACCACGATGCCGGCAGCCATTGACCCGGCCCGTGCGCCTTCCGCGCCAACCGGCCCACCAATGCAGGTGCCCAAATGAAAAACCCGTTTAAATCCGGCCCCCGCCCGGCGACTAATTTAGCGCTCAATTTGGCAATCAATACCGGCATCAACGCCGCACCGGCAGTGCCGCGCGCGCATGCGTTTGGCAAAGGCATCAACCATATCAAGCCATTCCTGGGCTCGGCATTGCATAACTTCACTCTGGTTGCGCCGGTGTTGCTGATCGCCGCGCTGGTGATGTCGGTCATGGCAGTGAATCAGGCAGCAGCGTTTATCTCTGCTTTTACAAAAGAAATCAAGAGCGCTGAAATCAACCGCTTGGCGCCACTGATTGATAAAAAGCCGCTCGCTGGCGCAGATTATCAAAGCGCCGCCAACATCATTGCAAAAAATAATTCAGCAGTGCAGGTGGCTGTTTCACGCAACCGCAACGCCATTCTTCTCAGCGTGAAAGACCCGGCGCTGCTACCAGAATTCATGTATGCCCTCACGACCATCCAGTCGTACCGGCAGGGCGTGGCATGGAACGCAGGCAAGTTATGCCTGAATAAATGTGAAAGCGGTAACGCTGCCACAGCAGAAATAACCGGTTACACGCAATCCATTCAATTCACCGGCCTGCGTCCTGACCAGACCTAGCCCTTTGCAAGCGATCTAAGGAGAAACACCATGAGCGAATCAACTTACAACAAAAAAGCCATTGCTGGCGCTATCGCAGCCGTGACGATGCTCGTGGTAGGTGTTACCTACTTCGGGTTGGATATGCTCGGCTCGGCGGCAGCCATCGACACCCGCAAGCAAGCTGTGACGGCTGGTGCGGCTAGCACGCCCAATATAAAAGTGGTGGCAACGGTAGACGGATCTGAAATTACTGAAGCGGAGCTGATGCCATTTCTGAACGCCGGAATGGATCGCGCAGTGGCAGTGGATCGGGCGATCAATAAGGTAGTTGCCGCCAACAATGCCGACAAGCTCTACAAACAGGTATCAAAAAGCGCGATGCAAAGCGCCAAAAATGACATTTTGGCAAATGTATTCGTCAATGAGCGGGCGCAAGAAGTGCGCAAAGGCGTGACAGACGGCGATGTCAAGGCTTTCTACGACGAGCGTGTAAAGCCGGAAGATTTCACCACCTTCAAACTACGATTTTTCGTATCCGTTGATCCGAAAGAGGCGCAGGCAGTGTATGACGGTGTCGGCCGTAATGAAAAAGACGCCATGGCGCAACTAACCTTCGTCAAGAAGGATGGCGACCATTATCTCAATGCTAACGAAGTGCCATATGGCCTGGGTGCTGCCGTCAAAAGATTGAAAGCTGGGGAACGGTTGCAGCCGGTAACGATTCGCGAAGGCAGTCTGGTGTTGTATGTAGACGATGTAAAAGCCAACCCAAAACCAGAACTGGCCAAGGTTCAGGCTGAAATTAAGGACTTAATTGTTACAGAACGTTTCAACGCCGATATAAAAGCACGTCGGGCAGCCGCAAAGATTGAATTACGCAGTTAATTTGCCGTTAAAGACTTGTAGGACTTGATTGGAGTATTTTTTTACAGGATACCTATTATGAAAACCAACGCTGCTATTGCTGTACAAAGTCCCAGAGCGATGCGGCTTACCCCAGCGGCCCTAAAACATCAACGCGGGATGGGCGCCACGATTGTATTGTTCACGATCGCACTGATCGTACTTGTGGGCGCCGCGCTTGCCTATGCTAGCCGGGGTAATCCTTCTGCGCAAAACACGCAAGGCGCGCGCGTTTTTGCCGGCGTACTATTAAAACAAAGCGCCGATTATCGAGATGGTTATAGCCGCTTTATTTTTGATGGTCGTGATCCTGCAACAATGACATTTAATACTGCCCTGGGTGCGACGACAGATCTCTTTAATCCAACATTGCAGCTGTCAACTTATCAACCACCGCCATCGCAAGCCACAACAGTTGTTTCCCCAACGTTACCGGCATGGCTTTATAACGTGAATGCAGCTGTTGATGGTGTGGGTACCACTGCTCCTGAGAGTATTACTTATGTGCCCGCAGTAACCGAAGTTGTTTGTGCACAAGTCAATTTTCAGATGTATGGATCCTTGGTTATTCCAACTTCTACCTTGGCCAATTCGGCTGCAGTTGGCACCAGTGGCGCGACGATTACTACGGCTTCGCCTGCTACCCCTGGCCGGGCCAGTGGCTGCATCAAGCTCGCAGACAATACGCATTTGTTCTACAGCACCCTCGGCGAAGGTTAAATCTGCATCATGGAGACCCAACTTCGCGATGTGAACGTCCTCTGGACACCCGACCTAACCGTCGGCAGCACCCTCCTGGACGAACACAATCGCGAGATGTTTGATCAGCTTGGCGCTGTTGAAGAGGTAATTGCCTCGGCTTCGCCGGAAGCCCTGGCAAACTGGCTCGTAGAGGTGACCGATCAGCTCGCCTGGCTGCTCGATGCAGAAGAGGCTGAATTAGCAAGCATCGGCTATCCAGAACTCGCATTTCACCGCCAGCTACATGACCGTGTCCGGTCCCGCATACAGGTGGCCCGCACCCAGCTTAGCAAAAAGCCCAGTCCCGCCATGCTTACAACACTCACCCGTGATACCTGTGCAGCACTATCGGTCTGGTTAATGCGCCATGTGCAGGATGCAGACAAGCTGTTTTTTCCATACATTGATTCACGCTATCGGGATACCTGATCATGAAAGCGGTTTGTCCGCACCAGTTTCAACAACAAGGCTTTGCTGCAGCCAGTGCGCTGTTCGCAATCGGCCTTTTTGTGTTGTTGGGGTTCGTGGCAACATCGACTTCGCGCACCAACGCCAGGGCTAAGATGTTTCACGAAACGAAGGAGGCGATGGTTGCCCAAAACGATTTCATCCTCAACACATTATTGCTATGTCGCACGGTGTACCCGGCAGGTAATACGACGACGTTTGTAGACCCTAGCATTTCACATCCGCAATACCCGCCCTCCGGCGATGGCACGGTGGCTAATCTCAGCTGCCCAGGCCAAGCGCCAAATTTAATTTGGTCTAGTGATTCCCGCGCTCTTGCGCCACGCACTTTGCCTGGATTTACGCCCTGGACGTATGTAAACGATCCCGGCGTGCGCATTAGCATTACAGCAATTACACCTGGCCCGGGCTACTACCAGGATCTTTTGGAAGCTGTCAAAAAGAGAGTCGGGCCATCAGCGGCGAGGGTAGGGGATACCCTGACTATTTCACTCGCAAACTAACCAAAATCTTGTAAGTCATTAATTGAAATCACCTACCGAATTTAACGAAGCCACCAAGCTTCTGGTGCTCCTCCCAATCACTAACAGTAGCGAATTTACCCGCCGCCTAGGGTTTGCAGTACTCATCTCCGGCATCAAAACCACTGGCATCACACGTTGCGACCAGCCACGTGTGATTGATTTAGCTGCTCTCCAGACGCGCAGGATTGATACATTGCCGGCATCCGTCATAGGTAAAAATCACCCCGACAGCAATTCAACATATGTTTGATAACTAAAACACCGGTTCTTTTTCTGGCCAGTCATTTCTTTCACAATCCCTAAATCTTCCAACGCCGTCACGGCAGCTGTGGCAGTAGGAAAGCTGGTATTAAGTTGCGTGCGAACGCGCGCAATTGTAAAACGCGGCATCATCGGCAGCAGCTCGAATAGCTGGTAGCTTACCGGGCCCGCTTTGGTCGATTGCAAAAGGCGTCGGCGATCAGATGCTACGAGACTAGCCACTGCAATGATGTTTTTCTCCGCCTCTCCCGCTGCGGTTGCCACGCCTTCTAAAAAAAACGTTACCCAGGATTCCCAATCGCCATCGGTGCGAATGGCCGACAAGTGCCGGTAATACTCGCTCTGATGTCGCTTCAAATAACCGCTTAAGTACATCAATGGTTCAGACAATAACCCCCAATGTTCGAAAAGGGCGGCAATAAGCAAGCGCCCAATACGGCCATTGCCATCAAGAAATGGGTGGATCGTTTCAAACTGTGCGTGGATGAGCGCCACCTTCACCATAGGCGGCAATAACGGGGCGGGTTCATGGATGAACCGTTCCAAGTCCGTCAACAACAGTGAAAGATGCTCTGGCGGAGGCGGTACAAAAACCGCATTGCCGGGCCGTGTCCCACCGATCCAGTTCTGCGAACGACGTAGTTCTCCAGGCTGTTTGCCAGCACCGCGTGCACCGTCAAGCAGAAGGTGGTGTGCCTTGCACAATAGCCGCACACTAATTGGCAAGCCATTGGGATTGCGTAGTTGCTCCTGAACCCAACGGAAAGCATGGAGGTAGTTGGTCACTTCCTCCACATCTTCCGTGTTGCTGATTTCAAAGCCGGCTTCTTCGTTGAACAAATCAGTCAAGGTTGCTTGCGTGCCCTCGATCTGCGATGTCAATAACGCTTCTTTACGAATAGCGCTGTAAAGCAACCACTCCACAGACGGCACCAAGCCTGAAACCCCCGCCAGGCGAGCAACGGCAAGTTCAGCCTGGCGATTTGCGCCAATGAACGCCGAAGCTAATAAATCAGGATTCGAAGGCGGCAGAGAAAAGGGTACAAATGCGCGCACCGACTCGCCTAAAGTTGTTGAAATCGAAAACGTTCCCGTGGTGCGTGTCATTGAAAGCAATCTTTAATAACGTGTTTTCAAATTAAAGCATTCTTTAATTTGATTCGCAACCGTTAAAGAAAGCTTTCATTTCACATTTTGGCTTCATATTTATCAGTCAGCGCATTGATGAGTTAGACCAAGAAGGCCAAAACCGAGCGACCTACGGCGAAGGGCTGATCGATCAATTAAGCGCTGATCTCACTGCGCGCTTCGGACGAGGTTTCAGGAGGCAGAATTTGCAGCAGATGCGGTCCTTCTACTTGGCCTGGCCATTGAATGCAATTTGCCAGACAGTGTCTGGCAAATCTACCAGCGTACCGAATATTGCTTTACGCTTCCCGCTGCCGTGGTCTGCATACGTTCGCCTACTATCGGTCAAAAACGAAACGGCTCGTCGTTTTTACGAAGCTGAAACGTTGCGCTGTGGCTGGTCGGTGCGCCAGCTAGATCGGCAAGTAAATAGCCAAATCTACGAGCGCCTTGCCTTGTCACAAAATAAGGCTGCGATGTTGCAAGGCAGCGAAAAGCCGGTGCTGGGTGATGTCATCACACCAGAGCATGCCATTAAAGACCCGTTTGTGCTGGAATTCCTGAGCCTGAAAGACCAATATTGCGAATCAGACCTTGAAAAGGCGCTAATTCAGCACCTGGCCGATTTTCTAATGGAGCTCGGCGACGACTTTGCATTTGTCGGCAGGCAGCGGCGCTTGCGGTTGGACGACAATTGGTTCAGCGTCGACTTGCTTTTCTTCCATCGGCAACTTAAATGCCTGATCGTCATCGACTTAAAAATAGGTAAATTCAGTTACGCCGATGCGGGGCAGATGCACATGTATCTGAATTACGCCAAGGCGCACGCCGGAACAAATCAACTGGCAGTGCACCATAAGTCATTACAAGTTTTTTTCAGGATAACCGGTCCACCGGACTAAATGGAAACGGTACTAACACCACGTCGCCGAACTCAAAGCGCATCGTAAGCCTCATCGTCGCTGTTATCCCAAGCCTTGGCAAAAACAGGCGCACTCATTTCTGCAAGGCGTTCACGAGCGCGTGCAATGACCCCTTTGATAATATGGCTTGCGATATTTGTATCAAGCAAATACATCATCACATTGGCGGGAGGTTCTCTAAGAATTTTGTCCACAATGCTCAATTGCATAGGAAATCGACTGAATCCGCAATTCGACGCAGTGCGTTGTGGCAATATCCAAGCGAAAGCGCGAGAACTAATGCAATATTGGCTGATGCGCTACGCCAAAACGGGCCGCTAACTCGGCAAGGCGTTTATCAAACGTCCACAACTTTGTGCCTGGTGTAATTAGTGTGGATGCCAGCAGCGCTATATCCACCAAACTGCAGCCAAGCCCATAAAGTTTTTCATGTTCAACGAACGTTAGTATTTCATCCAAACTTGCTTGGCTGCATAATTCTAAGAGCTTGAGGTTATTCAACGTCTGAACGCGTGGTGCTGGTGGCGTTCCACAGGCAATTTCAAGGATAACCATAGGATGGGCCAACACTCGTTTTGACTCTATCAAGTTAATTAATGTAGCGTTCCGGTTTCGGAAATGGTTGATCCATACTGAAGTGTCAATCAATACACTCATTGCGAAACGGGCTCCCCACGGCGACGAGTAATATCCTGGATATCAGGCATCGTGCCGCCCAGTGCTGCAAGTCGCCTAGCTGCTTGAACTTGCACAAAGACTTTCATGGCTTCTCGAAAAATATCTGCCTTGTCCATGTCAGCATCTGCCAACTCCAAGGCTTTTTTATATAAGGTGTCATCGATTGTGACTGTGGTACGCATAATAAGTTACCCCTACTCTCATCAATTTAGATGTTATATTACATCAAATATTGCATCAACGATGTAGCTTTCTCGCAAAACGACCTCTACCGGCAAAAATTTCAAATATTAATAAAGCAGTTAAATTGAAAGTCGAATAGATCAAATACAAATTAAGATGAGATCTAAACTAGCCTCTGATCCCCCCTGTCCCCCCAAAGCTTCAAAATTCCTCCCATTAGTTGCACCAGAGATATAAATCTGCGATAGTTTCTATGCGGTAATTCCCGCATATTGATTGCGCCAGATGAATAAGCTACCTCAATCAGCAGCACCAGCCCCGTATGTAGCCGGTATGAGCGGGCCCTACCCAGGCAAGCAGCGCGAGTGTGCGCGCCTGGTTGCAGCGGCATTGGGGGTTGCATTAGTGATGCCTGCGCCTTTGGCATCAGCAGGCTTGTTGGCAGATTCGGTTGGTTCATTCAAAGTTGCAGCAGATTTATCACGTCGTTCCTCACAAGAAAACGCCGCAAAACAAGCAGCAAGCGTCATCACCACCTTCACCGCTTCGCCTAGCAACGTTGATACCGATGGCGACGCCTATCTTGAGCCACCCGGGTTTGTCGCCGGTGGCGGGCCTGCCGGCGGCGGTTTGGTGCCCACCAATGTTGGTGCACCGTTGGGCGATGGCCATGGCGCCAGGTTAGGTTACTGCGCTTACAACAACGGCAGTGTTAATGGTGCCACCGCCAACCTGCTCGCGGGTAGCACGGCAGACATGGGTGCCCCAGTGTTTGCAGTGGTGTCTTCTGGGTTGGATAATGTATTTAACCGTAGTTGTGCACAAATCTTTGCCGGCACTAACATTACCAACGACGATTTTATCGTCTCCAAATCCACCAACCAGATCCGGCAAGGCGTTGGCGGCACTGTGTTTTTTGGTGACCCGGTTGCAGATTTAGCAGCCCTCACGCCCGCTTTAGGCCTCGCCTCCAAAGACGGCGAAATGCGCTTGGTGAAATCCAATAATGCGATTTGGCGCTGGAACATTGCAGTTGGCAATTGGGTTAGTGTCAGCAACACCTACACTGCCTCAAACGTCGATATTACGGGTGGCCAAATCAATGGCACCCAAATCGGTAACATCACGCCCAGCACTGGTGCATTCAGCACCCTCACCACACCAAGCGCCACCATTAGCGGCGGCACTATTAATGGCACGGCAATTGGCGCCACCATCGCCAGCACCGGCGTATTTACAACGCTTGCTGCCACAGGCGCGTTTTCAGCGGCAGGTAATGCCACCTTTGGCGGCAATGTCAATGCCACGGGCTCCGTTACAGCTGCTTCATTCTTAGGCAATGGTGCAGCACTTACTAATTTGAATGGCAGCGCAATTACCACCGGCATCGTTAGCCCGGCTGTAGGCGGCACGGGTCTTGATGCAAGTGCAGCGCCTGCGGGGTCATTGTTGATCGGCACGGGTAGTGGGTTTACTTTGGCAGGTTTGGCAGCGGGCGCAGGCATTGGGATAACCACCGGGCCAGGCTCGATCTTGATTGCCAACACCGGCGTGACCAGTTTTAATGCGCGCACAGGGGCGGTAGTTCTCACCCTGACAGATGTCAATGGCGTAACCACCTTTGGCAGCAACGTCACACTGGGCAACAATGCGTTAAAACTTTCCAGCACTGGAAGCGGGAACACCGGTGTTGGCGCTAGTGCTTTGGCAAATCACACCACCGGGTTGTACAACACAGCCTTTGGCGAAAGTGCATTGGCTGCTAACACAACGGCAAACAACAACGTTGCTATTGGCCGTACTGCCATGGCTATCAACACAACTGGTAGCGAAAACACTGCAACGGGTACGTACGCACTGTTTGGCAATACCACTGGTGTAGGTAATGCTGCTTTCGGATTTGGCGCGTTAAGCAGTAATACTATCGGGTTTCATAACGTTGCCATTGGCCGCGCCGCGTTGGGCGGGAACACAACCGGTTATTACAACACGGTCGTTGGGCAAGAAACTTCACCTTCCAGCAACGGCAATGAAAATACCATTGTGGGCCGTGCTGCATTTTATTCGGCAACTACCGGTAACAACAACACAGTAAGTGGCACTTATGCCATGTTTAACAGCACAACGGGCTCTGGCAATGCTGTATTCGGACATGGCGCAGGGGGTGGTAATACAACCGGTTCTAACAACACACTGCTAGGCTCTGCTGCAAATGTCGGTAGTGGCGCATTATCTTATGCCAGTGTTTTAGGCGCAGGCGCAACTGTTAGCACGTCCAACACCATCGCCCTAGGCCGCACCACTGACAAAACCGTCATTGGCGCAACCGGCACTGACGGCACCGCCTACAATCTGCAAGTAACAGGCGGCATCAAAGCCCTGTCCGGCGGCATCAACATCGGCGCTGGTACTGCCTCCATTGCACCACTCACCCTGCAAGCTGGCGTGAACCTCACAACGCCAGCGGCCGGCTCGGTCGAATACGACGGCAGCAATCTGTATTTCACGCCAGCGGCAGTTCGTAAAACGGTTGCCTTTCTCGACAGTAACATCACCGGCACATCGGGCAATGTCACGGGTATTGTCGCGCCCGCCAATGGCGGCACTGGTATTAACGGCAGCACGGCAGCCAATGGCACGCTGTTGATTGGCAACAGCACCGGCTACACACTAGCGAACCTGACAGCGGGCAGTGGCATCGGCATTACCAATGGTGCCGGCAGCATTACGATTGCTAATACGGGCGTGACCAGTTTCAATGCGCGAACCGGTGCGGTTGCGCTGACCCTGGCCGATGTAAATGGTGTCACCAATTTCGGCTTTGCGAACAGTAACTTCACCCTTGGCCTTAGTGCACTACCAGTCAGCAGTTCAGGTATCCTTAACTCAGCGGTAGGAAGTTACGCGCTATCTAGTAACTCGACTGGCACCCGAAACACCGCGTTCGGGTATACCAGCGCATTGTCAAACACAAGCGGCCAGGAAAACGTGGCAATAGGTGTGGAAGCCTTTGGAGGCAACACGACTGGTAGCTACAACACCGCACTGGGTCGAGCAGCGCTGCGGAACACTAACAGCAACAATAACGTCGCTACCGGGTACCAGGCCGGCTACACGGTCACGAACTCGATCACTGGCGGTAGTTCAACCTTCATCGGCTCGAACGCCAGCATCGCAGATACGGCGTTCATGGCCGGCTCTGGACGCATCACGCTGCTAGGTGCAGATGCTTCTGCCTCTGGTCTGGCCAGCGCAAATGCAAATGCTTATATGACGGCAATTGGCTCCGGCGCATCGGTTACGACTGCCAACACCGTCGTCTTGGGCCGCACCACTGACAAAACCGTCATCGGCGCAACCGGCACCGATGGCACCGCCTACAACCTGCAAGTAACAGGCGGCATCAAGGCCCTGTCTGGCGGCCTGAGCGTTGCCGGCGGCGACCTGATATTAAACAGCCCAACCATCATCGGCCTGCTGTCAGCGCGCCCGGTAGCTGGCACCGCTGGTCGCATCTATCTGGCAACTGATACCAATCAACTCTATCGCGACGACGGCACCAGCTGGAATGCGCTGGCCGCCGGATCGGTTGCGTTGTCGTCGATTACTGCTGCTACTGCTGCCAACACGATTAACAATGGCGCTAATGCCCAGGCCTGGAACTGGCAGTTAGCGGGTAACACCACAGCATTTAATCTTGGTGAAAACGTTGCCTCAACGGGTGGTACTGGTACGCAGTATCTGGCCAAGGTCGGCACGTTGGCTGGCTCAACAGCCATTCCGCTAAGCGTCTCAACCCGTGGCACGGAAGCATTCCGGGTCGATAGCGT
>Ga0326733_1000027_pt1 | contig 85672 bp, 79 predicted proteins | sample 14_GP2_308_FD_207946 | JGI IMG/M metagenome (GOLD analysis project Ga0326733, IMG submission 207946) | Glacier ice microbial communities from Ngari, Tibet, China - 14_GP2_30.8 | ecosystem: Environmental > Aquatic > Freshwater > Ice > Glacier | place: China: Ngari, Tibet | collected 2018-07-17
CCTCATATCTCATATCTCATATCTCATATCTCAAATTGCGAATGCGCTACCGCATGCTACGCTGGCACATCCTGCTCATCGATAAAATGCCTGCATGAATGTTCAAGAAAATACCCCAACTACGCCAATAGAAGCAGCAACCGGCATCCCCAACACCCATGAACAGCGTGTGCGCCGTAAAAACGGCAGGGGCATGATTTCACGATGGTTGCTGGCGCTGTTTTTCATCGTCGCAGGGGCCATGCATTTTATTTCACCGCAGGCATACATGAGTGTCATGCCGCCGTGGCTGGGCTGGCATGCGGCGCTGGTGTTGATAAGCGGCATTGCCGAATGCGCCGGTGGCATCGGCGTTTTGTGGCGTCCGACCCGACGTTATGCGGGCTGGGGGTTGCTGGCGCTATGCGTAGCGGTGTTGCCGGCCAATGTACAGATGCTGGTCGATGCTGTTGCGCAAGACAGGGCGGCGTGGATCATCATGCTGCTGGTACTACGATTGCCATTGCAACTGTTGTTGATGCGATGGGTCTGGCTTGCTGCGCAATTAGCGGCCGAGCCAGAGGGGGGCTCTCCACGCTAGCATGCAGAATGGCAACGAAATGGCAAACTTTCTTTCAAAAAAGAAAAGTTTCTCATTTATACTGAATTTCATGGAACTCGGTGTCATCTCCCAGATGCGTGTCTGCCGTAGTCCACACTTCAATCGGTTCCTGATTGCCTGGCGCCGGAAAAGTGTTGCTACCGCATGAAATTGCCCCAATCACCGCTGTGCAACAGCCTGCGCATCAGCGTTCGGGATATCCGTCTCGGCATGTTCATCGCTGAACTCGATCGCCCCTGGACCGATACCCCTTTCCTGATTCAAGGCTTCCTGCTGGACGACGCAACGCACCTGGCCACGTTGCGCGGGCTCGTGGCAGAGGTGACGATCGACCCTGCCCGCAGTGCGACCGATTCGCTGCTTCACTTGCCCTGGGACGCGTTGCATGCACTGGCTGGCGATGGTGATGCCGCGCCACCGTCGTCAAACGCAGAGGATTCACGTCCGTCGCACGGCTCGCTGGCGGCCCGCCTGTGGGGCGCGGTGCAATCGCTGTTCCGGGCCACGCTGCACCAAAGAGGCACCGGGCAGCCCCGTCAACATTATCTGCATTACGCCACAGAAAATCGCACCAGCGAACTAACACCACCTTCGACGCCGCAGTTCAGCCGCTTCATTCAATCACTCTACCCGCGCGATACCGGTTTTTCCATCGGCTTCCTGGAAAGATTTGCCTCTTGGTGCAGCAGTCACAGGCGCGCCGGTCAACCGGGGCGTAGCAACCGACCACCAGCATTGCGTGCGGAGAAAGAACGGCCTGCCTTCTTGCCGGCGAATATGCCCTTGGTGAACTATCGCGACAGCACTTCCATTGAAGAGGAAGCACTCCAGGCCAGGGAAATCATGCAGCAGGCGGAGGTGGTGCTGGAAAAAATCGTCAGCGATCTCGAGTCGGATCTGCCGATTGACATGCAAGCGATGACGCCAGTGGTTACCGTGTTGGTCGACAGTGTCGTGCGCAACCCCGCAGCGTTGATGTGGTCGGCCCGGATGCGCGACGAAAACAAGAAAACCTACCTGCATGGCTTGAAGGTGGCGATCTATCTGATGGTGCTGGGGCGTCATCTCGGTTTTCCGAAGGAGCAGTTGTCAGAACTGGGCAGCATCGGGCTGCTGCTCGATATCGGCATGCTGAAAATGCCTGCCGAGCTGGTGGAAAAGTCGGGCGAGCTTACCCCGGAAGAAACGGCGCAACTGATGGGACACGTACAGTACAGCATCGAGGCGCTGGAATTGGGCGAGCCGTTACCGCGTTATGTGGCGCGGGGCATCAAAGAGCATCATGAGCGCATCGACGGCAGCGGCTACCCGCTTGGCCTGGCCGGTACGGAAATCAGTGTCTATGGGCGGATGGCGGCGATCGCCGATACCTTCGCCGCAATGACGACTGCCCGCCCCTACGACGTGACACACTCCGCCTTCGATGCGATGAAAGAGCTGTTCAAGGAGTCGGCAACCCGGTTGCACGCACCGCTGGTGGAGCAATTCGTCCAAGCCATCTGCATTTTTCCGGTAGGTTCCCTGATCGAGCTGGCTAGTGGCGAAGCGGCGATCGTACTGGAGCACAACGGGGTGCGCCGACTGGCGCCCAAAATACTGGTACTCACAGATGTGCACAAGAACATGCTTGCCATACCGTATGCCCTGGAATTAATGGCGCAAGGCAACGAGAAAAAGAGTATCGTGCGCGGCTTGGCCGATGGCGCCTATGGCATCGATTACCGCGATTACTACCTTGGCTGAAGCCGGCCCGAGGAACAGATAGATCATGGACCAGTCTCTGCAGCCCGCCGCCAGACCATTCGCCGACGCCACAGCGATCAGCCACTTTCATGACGCGCTACAACAGGCATTGGTGAATGCCGGTGATCAGTATCGGGTCGCCGTGCTGGTGGTATCGCTGAACCGCTCGGATCGTATCGCCAGCGTGCTCGACGACCCTGCCGCACTAGCGGTCACCCGGCAATTGCTGGAGCGTGTGCGCGCCATGCTGCGCCAGGCTGATCGATGCCTGATGGTGCACGATGATGAAATCTGGCTGATGCTGCCCGGACTACGGGTACAGGCGATGGCAACGCTGGCGCTCAAGCGCCTGCTGGCGCTAATGCAGCAGCCGTTCTTTCACGAAGGGCGCACGGTGTTTCTGCATCCTGCCATTGGCATGGCACTGGCGCCGCAAAATGCCAGCGCTGCCATACCGCTGATGCGCGCAGCCGATCAGGCACGGCAGGCCGCCCACAGGGCAAATACGTCGCATGCGGTGTCGGAGGCCACCAGCGACAAATACGACCTGCCCGATGACCTGGAAGCGCAAGTCAAGGAAGTGCTGGCAAACAACGAGCTGACGGTGGTCTATCAACCGAAGATCGATCTACGCACCGGGCGCGTGGCCTCGGTCGAGGCGCTGGTGCGCTGGCCGGTGCACGACAGCCGCTGCGTGCCGACCGTACTGCTGATCGAAACTGCAGAGCGACGCGGTCTGATCGGGGCGCTCACCAGCCATGTCCTCAACAACGTCCTGCGCGAGCGCAACGCCTGGTTGCAAGAAGGACTGGACTTGCAGGTCTGGATCAATGTGTCGGCGCTATCACTTGCGGATCAGGCGTTTCCGCAACGCCTGCTACAAGCCCTGCAGGTCTGGAATACATTGCCTGCAGCCATAGGGCTGGAGATCACCGAAAGCGGCTTGGTCAGGGATATCGACCAGACCACCGGCATTCTTCTGGAGCTGCAGCGGCTCGGCTTCGAAATGGCGATCGACGACTTCGGTACGGGCTATTCCTCGCTGGCATATCTCAGGCGTTTTCCGATCACAGAGCTAAAAATCGACCGCATGTTCGTGCACGGCATGGTGCACTCTCCACCGGATCATCAGATCGTACGCAGCATCATCGACCTGGCTCATAACTTCGGCCTGAAGGTTGTTGCCGAAGGCGCGGAAGACGACGCTACGCTGGCGCAACTCACGCACCTTGGCTGCGATCTGGTCCAGGGGTATGTGCATGCCAGGCCGATGGCCTCGCCTTCGCTGGCGGCGTGGGTGAGGGCTTTTGAGGGAAAGCCTGGAGTTGATATCTAGTTTTTGGGCTAACCCGATGCAAGCGAGTGTGTTCTTGAGTGGTCGTACATCACTATCAACAATAAAATAGCAAAAATAAAGTAGAAAAGATTTGAGATAAATTCCGTGTCCACTGCACCACGTTTTTATAAAAACTTATCTTACAGAAACTTTTTGGTTTAACATTAAGTTGCAATCTGAAAACGGCAAACTTCGCGAAAGTGAAGGACGCAAAGTCATCGGTCTAACGGGCGAGCGCCCCATGACGGCAGGACTGCCAGACAACGTGGTGTTACCGCTTCGCGTGGACTCGTACCCCTACGTCGCTTCGCAGTCCTGTTTCAACAAATTGAAACAGGACATCTATGAACATCAGTCATCGCAGCACGCAAGTTGCTCGAACAGTACAACGTCGGGGCAACCACGCTCTGCCGCAAATGACGGCGATCGCATTGCTGATCGCTGCCGTTGCAACGACGTTATCGTCCCTGGCGCATGCAGCGCCCACAAAAATGCCGTCGAGCGAAGAGTTTGCTCAAGGCCGGCTGCTAATCGAGCCACGTCCAGGCCTGTCGGTATCCGAACTGGCCAAGTTATTGTCGGTACACGGTGGCCGGGCGCGCAAGCTCGGTCAAAGTAATCTTCACCTCGTGACACTGTCTCATCGAGGTTCAGAGCGCAGTATCGTCGAAAGGTTAAAGCACGATCCGCGCTTGAAGTATGCCGAACTCGACTTGCGGGTAAAGTCAAATTTCATACCAAACGACCCTTATTACGGCAGTCAATATCACCACACAATAACCGGCACTAATACTGCCTGGGATGCCACGCAAGGCGCCGGCGTGACCATCGCCATTCTCGATTCCGGCGTCGATCGCAACCATCCTGACCTGCTGCCGAACCTGGTCGCAGGCTACAACACTTACGACAATAATACCGACACGTCGGATGTCTGCGGACACGGCACCGCCGTTGCTGGCACCGCCGCTGCAACCTCGAACAACAGTATTGGCGTTGCCGGCATTGCAGGTGCCGCAAAGATCATGCCGATCCGGATCGCATATTTCGACACAACCTACAATAGTTGCTACGCTTACTACAGTACAGTTGCCGCTGGCCTGACCTACGCCGCAGATCATGGCGCACGAATCGCCAATATTAGTTACGGCGGCGTCACCGCCAGTTCTGCGATCCAAAGTGCCGCGCAATACATGAAAAACAAGGGTGGCCTGGTATTCGTCTCGGCGGGAAATAATGGCGTGAACGAAAATCTTCCTGCCACAACGCTCATGATTCCGGTGTCGGCAACAGACAGCAATGACACGCTTGCACCTTGGTCGAGTTTTGGTGCATTCGTCGCGATCTCGGCACCAGGCGTCAACATCTGGACCACTTCACAAGGTGGCGGTTATCAACCCTGGAACGGCACATCGTTTGCCAGCCCTTTGACTGCAGGTATCGGCGCATTGATGATGGCGGCCAATCCGTCTCTGGACGGGGCAAAAATCGAAAGCCTCATGGTTTCGACATCATCGGACCTCGGCGCGCCGGGGCGCGATCAGTATTTCGGTTACGGGCGCGTCAATGCCGCGGCAGCTGTGAAAGCCGCGCTGGCTGCCACTTCAGCCCCGGACTCACAGCCACCAACAACGTCGATTACGACGCCGTCGGCCAACGCTACGGTTTCCGGTATCGTGCCTGTAAACTTAACAGCCACGGACAATGTTGGCGTCGTCAGCGTCGAGCTGCGGGTTAATGGCGTAACGGTGGCAATTGACAATACCTCGCCATTCGGTTTCAGTTGGGATTCGGCAAGCCTGCCTAACGGCACAGCGAATCTGACGACAGTGGCTTACGATGCAGCAGGTTTGCAGGGCACCTCGTCGCCAGTCGCGGTCAATGTCGCCAACAATGTTCAATCTAATGTTGCCGATACGGTCGCGCCAGTAGTTACGATTGTTAACCCGGTCTCGGGAAAAGTTGCTGGCGTTGTTACCGTGAATGTACAAGCGACTGACAACAGCGGCCCTTCGGGCATCGTGCAGACACTCTACATCGATGGTGCGCTGAAGGCGCAAGCGACAGGCGGCGCGCTTAGTTACAACTGGAACACCAGGAAAGTAAGCGCTGGCGTGCATACGATTAAAGCGGTGGCAAAAGATGCAGCCGGCAACTCTGTTATTACATCGGTGCAGGTCACACGTTAAGCGAGCAACCAAAGAAAAACCGGGCCACTGGCCCGGTTTCTTTAGTGCGATCGATTACAAAGCGCGACGATTTAAGCCTTGCTTTTAAGCTTGCGGCGTGAAAAAAGCGCTCCCAGCAAACCTAACCCCAACAACGCTGCAGTACCCGGCTCTGGTACCGAAGTACCCGGGCCGCCAGTACCTGGACCGCCAGGGCCACGTGTATTGTTAGTGTTGTAGATCAAAAAGGTTTCAGGCCCCCCCGCAAAATCTGCAAGCGTTGCTTCCAGTGCGAGCGTCGTACCCGCGCCGCCGATACCGAGCAAACCATTTACAAACGACTGCTGCGCCGAATCGACGACAAAAGTAAATCCTGCCACACCGTTACCCGGATTCGTTCCCCGGAAATCTTGCTGCCCATCGATTGCACCCAGAAACGTGCCGGTCGATGTATAAAATTTCAGAGTCAAATCGACGACGTTAATGCTGTCGCCATTTGGTTCCGCAGCGTTAAACAGAATACCGATCTGGCTTGCAGAAGCGATGCCTAGCGAACCGATGGTCGGGATACCGTATTTCTGATTATCTGCGAGCGGAGCTTCCATGTTTGTGGTGCCAGTCAGCGTGCTGATTCCGTTACCGAGAAAAACCGAAGAGTCCGAAATTGGCGTGCCTAAAGTAATTCCACCACCCACTGCAACGCCAACGCTACCGGATTCCGTAACGCTGCTACCAACCGATTGCAGCGTCAAGTCACGCGGGGCATTGCCGAAACCCTGTGCCGAGGCAAGGATCGCCGATTGGAAGATCAACCCTGCAGATGCTGTACCGGGTAGCGCAAATGTGATGCTGGCCAACAAACTTGCAGCTAACGCTGACAGGTGGGTTTTCATGAGAGTTCCTTTTGGTAACTAAAAAATTGATTGGGATCGTGTAACGGCGATATCGCCTGATTTTCAATCGATAAGCAAACTCTGTGCCAATCTTTTAACTTGATGATTTTATTGCGTATTATCCAAAAGAATCATTAATTTTGAGAAAGCCTGTAAGGCGCTTCGACAATTTTTGCGTTGGCTTGTATGCGAGTCGTCTTGCAATGTCATTGAAGCATTAGCGTTGCCGTTTGATGACAAACCCATTTTCAACCGGTATGAAACCTTTGGTTGGGTAATAGGACATGGCAGCCGGTGCTGAAAGCAATATCAGTGAAACCTCTGCGCCGATAGCCTCCCGCACCTGTGCTGTCAGCGCACCGCCGATGCCCTGTTTCTGGTAATCGCGATCAACTGCCAGATCCGAGAGGTAACAGCAATAGCTATAGTCCGTCAGGGCTCTGCAGACGCCAACTAACCTGTCTCGATCCCAAGCTGAGATCACGAGGTTTGCGTTATCGAACATGCGCGCAATCCTGGCAAGATCGTGCGTTGGCCGAACAATTCCCGAAGTATCGAAGACGCGTGCGATATCGACGGGATCAAGAGCTTGATTGCGTTGATAAGTAATCATTCAAAACCTCATGTCATCTAACCAACAGGATCAAACAATCTTGGTAATGCCCATCGCTATTCCGGGCGAACATTCGTAGTTTGATATATCTCGCCTGTATTTTGTGAATAGTCTAAGGGTGTTGGTGACAGATTCCACTAGCAACTGAATCGACGATAAGCGTGCGCATCTGGTGCCGAATATTCTGGCTGCGTAATTTAATATCTATCCTTGAAAGAGACATTATGAGCATGCAAATAGGATCATCAGCAATAGTCAGTAATACTCAGCCTGCTTTGGCGGGACCGGCTGCCACAGGTAGCGAACCTAAGATGAGCCCGGCTGTCGAAGGGGCGCTTCGTAACGTGGCTTTGGCAGGCTCAGTCAAGCCGGCGGAGACAGTTCCTGTAAACACGTATGCAAGTATTAAAGCGTCTACCGTGCCGCATATGGGTGCCGAGGGTGTTCTCGCCAAGGCCAGGGAATTGATGCCCGACCGCAAAAGCGAATTGGGCGCCGCGAGCGTGATGGCCAGGGTGACGCAGATGGTGTCGATCGCCGCGGATGAAAAAGCACCGCCGGACCTGCGCAGTTTCATGATGCAATCGATTCAAGTGCTGGGTGGGCAACATAATGTTCAGCTCGATTCCTATCAAAAGAAAGATTTGGATGTCCTGAAACAGCATCCTGAGGCATTTCCGCTCAATACGAAAAATCTGCAGTCGAAGATTGACGACCCGAGTACCCCTCCCGATTTGAAGGCGGCACTGAATCGAATCAAGCAAGACCCGAACATGAGGATATTGCTCGACACGGGGGCCGTGCGTGGTGGCGGCATCAAGGAAGCGGATGACAAGATCGTATTTGGCGATGTCAATGGCCTGCTGAAAACCCAGGAATTGATCGCACTTGCAGCACAGCAACCCAAGTCAATTAAGCCAGCGAAAACGGACTCGAAAGTAGAGACAGAGCCGACGGCGGACGGGCCAGCGGCAATACTCAGGAAATACAAAAGCGAAACCGGAAATCATATCAAACCGGACGGAACACTGGATCTTCCTGGCATCAGAGGTGACTATTCCGCGAGTCCAGAAGTACGTGAAGCAGCGCGCAACATCGACCATACAGCTGCAGATGATGAACGTAATGTAGGTCTAGTTACTACGCCGATGCAAACAGTCAAGCTTAAATCGGCGGAAACAGTTCTAGTCAAGCCGGCGGAGACAGTTCTAGTCAAGCCGGCGGACGTAACAGTTAATGCGGATGCGGCAAAAGCAGCAATGAACGCTAATTTGGACAGGTTGGCTGACCATATGTCAGGTAGCAGTGATTTGTCGAAGGAAGACTTTCAAAAAATCGCCGATGGTACATATGGTTCTTTAGATAACATTGGCGAGCTAAACGCTGCTGATCGTCAAAAGTTAAAAGCCGGTGCAAAGCACATTACGGAAAATTTCGATAAATTTGATGTTGCTTATGAAGGGAAAGATGCAAACAGTCGTGTGTCAGCTCTCGATATCAGAGGATTTACGGACCCTAAAAAGACAGTTGATGGCATAAATGCGAGCAACACGCTCCTCGGTAAAGATACCAGCGTACCGGATGATAAAAAGGCAGTAGTAAAAGAGAATTTGAGTGCTTTGGCGAACCATTTGTCAGGGAATAGCAATTCTTCGCTTGAAGACTTTCAAAAAATCGCAGCCGGTGTCTTTAGTCCTTTAGACCACGACATTCGCGTAGAAAACGCAGACGAAGCAAAAATAATGGCCGGTGCAAAGTACGTTACCGAAAACTTTGACAATTTTGACACTGCCCAATTAGGTAGACAGTCGAACGGTGGTGTGTCGCCCGACAATATCAGGGGCTACACGGACACGAACGTTAAGGATTTTGATGATGAAGATCAAAGCGCAGATGAAGGTGCAATTTCAAGCTAGTGTAGCTTGGCGGGAAAGTGCGACAGGCGGTTTGTCGGATTTTTCGGGCTAGGCCAGTGAGATGGATCCAGAGCAGAATTGCGCAAGCATGTGGGTGCTCTGGATCCTGACCTTTCAACAACGGTTTTTTTCAATGCCCGTGAGTTGTTTGACTTTGCGCTGAGACTGAACTCTCCAGGAGATGCCGTTTCAGTTTCTTCTCCGACCTGATTAGGGCATGTCCTCATTCCGAGCCAAATGCTTGACGGGGTTTGAATTTTCACTGATTTATGGGATCTTTCTCTTCCTGCAGGAGATGAAGGTGACCCGACGAGTGTTAAGTGATGTGATCTCCCGAGGAGGCGCAACGACCAGGATTCACATGGCCGCCGATGCGCATGGAAATCCGATCGATTTTGAAATCACTGGGGGTGAAGTCCACAATGCCGAAGCAGCCGGTTGTCTCGTCGGCAAAATCGGTGCTGCAGAACACTTTATTGCGGATAAGGGATACGACTCGGAAGATATCGGCGAGCAGGTCAGGCGCATTGGCGTCAATCCAGTTATTCCCAGAAAATCCAACAGTAAAAAGCCCAACCCAGAGTTCGATTCGTATCTATACATACTGCACCATTTGGTAGAAAACCTCTTTGCCAGACTCAAGCACTTCCGTAGTATTGCGACTTGCTTTGAAAAACTGGCACGTAATTTCAAGGCAATGGTCTTCCTGGCCTGTACTTTTATTTGGCTTAAAGTGAAATGAGGACACGCCCTAGCTTTTTTGTTTGACTGCCGGCTAGAAACGTATGGAATCGATTCCCGGGTACCGGCATTCAAGCGGCTGCCCGGGTTTGTGCATTTGCCCTTGACAGTTTCAATGCAAAAGCAATTGAACCGTAGCAGCGCTCCCCGAGCCCCGGATAAACAAAATCCTACTCCACCGTCACCGACTTCGCCAGATTGCGAGGCTTGTCCACATCCGTCCCCCGCGCCAGCGCTGTGTGATATGCCAGCAACTGCAAAGGCACCACATGCAGAATCGGCGATAGCAAGCCGTAATGCTCCGGCAACCGGATCACGTGCAGGCCATCGCCCGAGGTGATGTGCGAATCGGCATCGGCAAATACATACAACTGTCCACCACGCGCGCGCACTTCCTGCATGTTCGATTTCAATTTTTCGATCAGGGTGTCGTTGGGCGCAATCGTTACTACCGGCATTTCCTTCGTTACCAGCGCCAGCGGGCCGTGTTTGAGTTCGCCCGCAGGGTAGGCTTCGGCGTGGATATACGAGATTTCCTTTAGCTTCAGCGCACCTTCCAGGGCAATCGGATAATGCAGGCCACGGCCGAGAAACAGGGCATTTTCTTTTTGGGCGAAGGCGTCGGCCCAGGCCATGATGTGCGGCTCCAGGGCCAGCACGCTTTGCAGCGCGGTCGGCAGATGGCGCAGGTTTTTCAGGTGCTGTTTTTCATCGTCGGCCGACAGCTTGCCGCGTAGTTTCGCCAGCGTCAGCGTCAGCAGAAACAGGGCGGTCAGTTGCGTGCTGAACGCTTTGGTCGACGCCACACCGATTTCGACACCAGCGCGGGTTAAATACGACAGCGATGTTTCGCGCACCATGGCCGAGGTACCGACGTTGCAAATCGCCAGCGAATGCTTGTGGCCCAGTTCCTTCGCATATTTCAGCGCCGCCAGGGTGTCGGCGGTTTCGCCCGATTGTGAAATCACCACCACCAGGGCATTCGGATTGACTGCCGGCGTGCGATAGCGGAATTCACTGGCGATTTCGACATTTGTAGGAATGCCGGCAACGGCTTCGAGCCAGTATTTCGCCGTCATGCCGGAGTAATAACTGGTGCCGCACGCCAGGATCAGGATCGCATCGACCTGACTGAATACGTCGTGCGCCCCAGCGCCGAACAGATCGGCATCGAATCCGACCACGCCTTCGAGTGTGTCCGTAATGGCCCGGGGCTGTTCGAAAATTTCCTTCTGCATGTAATGGCGGTAGGGACCAAGCTCGATGGCGCCCGAATACGCATTCACGGTCAGCATCTTGCGCTCGACTACGGCGTCGTTGAGATCGGTAATCGACACGAAACTGCATTGCACATCGACCACATCGCCTTCTTCCAGATAAATGATCTGGTCGGTCGTGCCAGCCAGAGCCATGGCGTCGGACGCCAAAAAATTCTCGCCCTGGCCGATGCCGACAATCAGCGGGCAACCAAGGCGGGCACCGACTACCCGGTGCGGCTCGTCCTTGCAAAATACGGCAATGGCGAAGGCACCCGTCAGGCGCTTGACGGCCTTTTGCACCGTTTTTAACAAGTCGCCGTCATATAGATGATTGACAAGGTGCGCCACCGCTTCGGTGTCGGTTTGGGAGTGAAAAACGTATCCCAGTGCCTTGAGTTCAGTGCGTATCTCTTCGTAATTCTCGATGATGCCGTTATGTACCAGCGCAATGCGATCAACACCATTTTTATCGGGCGAGAAATGTGGGTGCGCATTGTCGGTCACCGGCGCACCGTGGGTTGCCCAGCGCGTATGGGAAATGCCGGTACCGCCCGACAAGCCGGAATGCGCGATCTGCGCTTCCAGTTCCGCCACGCGGGCCACGCTTCTGGCGCGTTGCAGGCCCTCTTCGTGCACCACCGCCACGCCGCAGGAATCGTAGCCCCGATATTCGAGGCGTTTCAGCCCTTCCAGCAAGACGGGAATGATATTGCGCTGCGCAACTGCTCCGACGATACCGCACATGGGAATCCCTTATTGTTTCGGTGTGATTTGCTTGACTGGCCGTTGCCAGTTGTCGAAAGTGGCCTGACGGCTTCGCGAGACGGTGAGCTTGCCCGCCGGAGCGTCCTTTGTCAGTGTCGTGCCGGCACCTAATGTGGCACCTGCACCGACCGTTACCGGTGCCACCAGCTGGGTATCGCTGCCGACGAATACATCGTCCTCGATGACGGTGCGAAACTTGTTGGCGCCATCGTAATTGCAGGTGATGGTGCCGGCGCCGATGTTGACGCGCGCGCCCATCGTCGTGTCGCCGATGTATGCCAGGTGGTTGGTCTTGCTGCCGCTGCCGATGCTGCTATTCTTTATTTCGACGAAATTGCCGATATGCACATTGTCGGCAAGATCGGTACCAGGCCGCAGCCGGGCATACGGGCCGATCTGTGCGTCAGTGCCCACTACGGCGCCGTCAATGTGGCAGAAAGGCTTGATTGCAGCATGACTGCCTACCGTGGCATTGCCGATCACGCAGTGTGCGCCGATGCTGACGCCATCTGCCAGCGTGACCTCCCCTTCGAACACGCAACCCACATCGATGCTGACATCGCGCCCGCAGGTAAGTGTGCCGCGTATATCGATCCTGGAAGGGTCGGCAAGCATCACACCTTGCTCCAGCAATCGATGCGCCAGATTGCGCTGGTAGATCCGCTCCAGCTCTGCCAGCTGTACCTTGCTGTTTACGCCGAGCGTCTCCCATGGTGCTTCCGGGTGGGCGGCAACGACCTCCACACCATCGGCCACAGCGCGTGCCACGATATCGGTCAGGTAGTATTCTCCCTGGGCATTATCGTTCGACAGGGTTGCCAGCCACTGTTTCAGCTTTGCCGTCGGCGCCACCAGAATGCCGGTATTGACTTCGGTTATTGCAAGCTCGGCGACAGTGGCATCCTTCTGCTCGACAATACGCACGATGTTGCCGTGTTCTCGTACGATGCGGCCGTAGCCAGTGGGGTCGGGCATGTCGACCGTCAGGATCGACAGGCGATCGTCGCCCGCACCGGCAATCAGGCGCTGCAGCGAACTACCGAGGGTGAGCGGCACATCGCCATACAGAACCAGCGTGGGCGTGTCATCATGCAGGTGGGCGTTTGCCTGCATTACCGCATGGCCGGTGCCGAGTTGCGGTTCCTGAAGGGCAAAAGAAAGGTCGGGTGCCTGCATCCGACCCGGCACTGCATCCCCACCATGGCCGTATACGATGCAAAGGCTGGTCGGCGACAGTGTGCGTGCGGTATCGATCACGTGGCACAAGAGCGGCTTTCCGGCCAGGGGGTGTAATACCTTTGGCAGCGCCGATTGCATGCGCTTACCCATGCCGGCAGCGAGAATGACTATATTCATGAGTGATTATCTGAAATGAAACAAAAGTTTAGCATGGGCACCCTCCGGCAACTCGCCAGTATTCTGCTTTTTATCGGCATGTGTGGCATGTTGAGCAGCTGCGGTACGGCACGTTTGCTCTACACCAAAGGAGAGAGCTTGTCGTACTGGTGGTTCAACAGCTACGTCGGTTTCGAGCCAGATCAAAGCGTAGCGGTGAAAGCAGATATCGCCGAGCTATTCGCATGGCACCGGCAAACACAGTTGCCGGAGTATGCGTTGCTGCTGACCTCGGTGGAAAATCGTTTTCGCCAGGACGTGACGCTGGCCGAGGTCAGCAACGAAATCGCCATCGTTAAAAAACGCCTGCCGCCGATGACCGAGCGCGCAGCACCAGCGTTGGCACGCCTGGCAAGGTCGTTGAAGCCCGATCAACTTATCGTGCTGAAGCAAAACCTTGCATCGAAAAATGCCGATTATCGCAAAGAGTATTTGCGAGGCAATACCGAAGAGCGTCAGCGCCGTCGCTTCAAGAAAGCCCTGCAGCAGGCCGAATACTGGTTTGGTGGTTTCACTCACCAGCAGGAGGCGCAAATCCGTTTGGCATCCGACGCCCGCCCGCTCGACCCTGAATTGGTCTATGCAGATCGGCTGGAAAGGCAAGCTGCGCTGCTGGCACTGATACAGAAAATTCAGAATGAACGTCTTGAAACCGAGCCGGCTTCCCGGCTGATCGTGGCGTTGCTGGATACCGAGCGTCACCGTCAGGCTGTGCCGGAGAAGAAAACGTATTTCGACGCCTTCAATGAAGGCAATGCCCGATTGGTCACCACGATCATCAATATTGCAACGCCGGCACAGCGTGGCAAGGCAATCAGTCGTATGCAGCAATGGGTTGTCGATCTCGACAAGCTTGCTGCCAAGTGACTAACCCCGGACTAAATTCGGATTAATCCCGGCGATATATCCGCAAGGTCCTTTTGAGCAGGGTGCAGGGTAATCATACCTGGCGTGGCAGGCACTGTCGTGCAAGGCTCGTCGTCGAAGGCGATGTCGCCACCCGCAACTGCGGTGCCGGTGGTGGTCAGTGTCTGGAAGCCGAACAGATTCCGGTCCATCAAGTGGGACGGCACCACGGCCGACAACGCCGAGAAAATGCTGTCCACCCGCCCTGGAAACTGTTTGTCCCAGTCGCGCAGCATCGCCTTGGTCTGCTTGCGTTGCAGGTTTTCCTGGCTGCCGCACAAATCGCAGGGAATGATCGGAAACTGCTTGATTTCGGCGTAGCGGCTGGTATCGGCTTCCTTGACGTAGGCCAAAGGGCGAATGACGATATGCCGGCCATCGTCCGACTGCAGCTTCGGCGGCATGCTCTTCAATTTGCCACCAAAAAACATGTTGAGGAAAAAAGTTTCGAGGATGTCGTCGCGATGATGGCCGAGCGCGATCTTGGTCGCGCCGAGCTCGTCGGCCACGCGGTACAGGATGCCGCGTCGAAGCCGGGAGCACAGGGCGCATGTGGTCTTGCCTTCCTCCACCACGCGCTTGACGATGCTGTAGGTATCCTGGTTTTCAATATGGAACGGTACACCGAGCGCACGCAGATACTCCGGCAGTACATGCTCCGGAAAATTTGGCTGCTTCTGGTCCAGATTGACGGCAATGATCTCGAAGTCGATCGGTGCGCGCTGCCGTAGCGTCATCAATATGTCCAGCAGGGCATAGCTGTCCTTGCCACCCGAGAGGCAGACCATGACCCGGTCACCCGCTTCGATCATGTTGAAGTCGCCGATTGCCTGTCCGACCTGGCGGCACAGCCGCTTGTTCAGCTTGTTGTTTTCGAACGCAGCTTTTTCCGCCTGGCGCAGGGTCGGGATGGCGGCCACGACGGCACGTCGCTGCTCATGAACCTGCATGACAGGGCCGCTCATTCAAACTCCCTTGATCCGAAACACTTCTACACCGACCGCTTCACAATCGGGATATACATCCGGCTTTTCGGTCGATGCCCGCACTGCCCGTACCTTCGGGTGAATAAGCATAGCGACAACGATATCGTCGCACAAGGTTTCTTGCAGGTGGATATGGCCCTGGGCCATGCGGTTCGCGATCGTGGTGCGGATGAAATCGTAGTCCACCACTTCCTCCAGCGCATCGTCGGTCGGCGTCGATACCGCCAGAGGAATGAACAGGTCGACATTGATCAGAATGCGCTGCTCGCCCTTCTTTTCGAATTCATGGACGCCGATATTGATCAGCACCTCGTAGTTGCGCAGGAACAGGCGACGGCAATCAAACAAGGCGGGGTGGAGCAGGAGGGATGACATGAATGGTTTCAGGTAAAAACAGCAAGAAAAATAACAAGGAATACAACATCAAAAAAACAACGCCGCAAAAAATTTTGAACCAGGCAATCGTCAGGTGGTGAGGAACATCACGTCCCTTGGCAGCGGCACCAGATGCTGACCCCCGTCGACCACCAGCGTGGTGCCGGTGATGGCTTTCGATGCCGCAACAAAACATACAGTTGCTGCAATATCCTCCGCGGTGCTTGAGCGGCCGAGCGGCGTGCGCGCATGCGCTTGCTCGAATCCGTCATTGCTTTGGTCGCCTGACACCAGGGTAATGCCAGGCGCAATACCAACCACGCGCACGGTCGGCGCCAATGTTTGCGCCAGCATCGTCGTCGCACACTGCAGTCCGGCCTTGGAAAGCGTGTACGACATGAAATCCGGATTCAGGTTGTACAACTTCTGATCCAGCAGATTGATCACGACAGCTTCCCCGCCTGGCGGTACGTTAGCATGCAGCGAGCGGGCCAACAGGATCGGGGCGCTCAAATTGATTCGCACGTGGCGCTCGAGCAGCGCTGCCGAAAAGCTGGCCGTATCGTCGAATTCAAATATCGAGGCATTGTTCACCAGGCACGACACCCACCCCAGCGTCGCTTGCGCACGCTCCATCAATAGCGCGGTCGCATCGGCATCCGCCAGGTCGCATTGCAAGGCAACAGCCCGCCGGCCCAACGCCTGAATCGCAGCTACCGTTACGTTGGCGTCATCCTTCGAATTTCCATAGTGCACGGCGATATCCCACCCGGCGTGCGCTAGTCCGAGTGCTATGGCGCGCCCGATACGGCGAGCGCCGCCGGTTACCAATGCAACGTTATGCTGGCCTGAAGTCATACGCCTGTCGGATCCTGTTTTTTTAACACTGATGCCAATTTTCAATACAATAGCGCCATGCAACTGCACCTGCCTGAACCCACTGCCGACGCGTTGACTGCTTCGCGCGCGCTGCAAACCCTGATCGCCAACGACATTCGCCACAAATCCGGCTGGATTTCCTTCGCCCGCTACATGGAATTAGCATTGTACGCACCGGAGTTCGGCTATTACAGCGGCGGTGCGGCAAAACTCGGTAAAGACGGCGATTTTACAACCGCCCCGGAAATGACGCCTCTTTTCGGGCAAGCGATTGCGCAGGTAACGTCCAGCCTGATGGCGCAATGCTCGCCACAGATACTGGAATTCGGCGCCGGCACCGGCAAGCTGGCCAAGGATATCCTGAGCGAACTCTCGGCACAAAAGGTGCCGTTGCATCGCTACACGATTCTTGAAGTATCGGCCGAATTGCGTGCCCGGCAGCGGCAGATGCTGCATGGTTTTCCGCAAGTGCAATGGGTTGATACCTTGCCTGCCGCGTTTTCCGGGGTCGTGCTGGGTAACGAGGTGCTCGATGCCATGCCGGTACATCTGGTGGTGAAGACCGAACAGGGCTGGAAAGAGCGTGGTATCGGCTTGTCCAACAAGAATTTCGTCTATCGGGACCGGCCCTGCGATCCGGCAATGCTGCAGCAAATTGCCGATCCTGATGATTCCCTGCCGATCGGTTACCTGACCGAAGTCCATCCTACGGCGGTGGGTTTCATGCGTTCGGTTGCCGACATGCTGCAGGGCGGTTATCGCAATACCGGTTTCGGCGGCGTGGCCATCTGGATCGATTACGGTTTCCCGGAAAATGAGTACTACTTACCGCAGAGAGTCCGGGGCACCCTGATGTGCCATTACCGCCATCATGCGCACGACGATCCGTTTTACTTGCCTGGACTACAGGACATCACCGCCCACGTCGATTTTTCGGCAATCGCGCAAGCGGCTGTGGACGGCGGCCTGGACATGCTCGCCTACATGAGCCAGGCGCAGTTCCTGATCGACGCCGGTATCGGCAATTTGTTGCTGCGCACGCCGCCGGAAGACACAATGCGCTACCTGCCGCGGGCAAACGCCGTCCAGAGACTCACATCGACTGCAGAAATGGGCGAATTGTTCAAGGTGCTCATCGTTGGCACCCGGATCGATCTGCCAGCCGGATTTGGCGACGACGAGCGCAGCTAGATGTTTCGCTGGCTGCTGACAATTTTTATCACTTTGGCAATATTTGCCGCGACGCTGCCGTGGCTCGAAAAGCTTGGACTCGGGCGTCTTCCTGGCGATTTACGGCTGCGTGTAGCGGGCAAGACTTTTCTGCTGCCATTCGCTTCCACGATCCTGCTTTCGTTGATGATTTTCCTGGCAATAAGGTGGTTCAGATGATTCGCTGGGTAGCCGTCGTATTTGTCGGGCTGACAATTTTTCCAATTCTTTTTCCGGCACTGAAAAACCTTGGTATTGGGCGTTGTCCCGGTGACTTGCGCTTCAAGATCGGGCAATACAACGTATGCCTGCCGTTCGGCTCGACATTGGTCGTCTCGCTGGTGATATTCGGTATTGCCGAATTGGCATGAGGGGATATGGGGTGTAACGGTGGGCGTTACCAGCAAGCGTGCCGTGACGCCCGGGTGTATTTAAAGTTGGCGCATACGCTGCCGTAATAATGGTACGCCCAATTTTTCCGTACCGTGACCTGTCACGGGCGGCATGTGATCAATGTCACCATTTACCGACCTTAGCGTCCTGATCATCGAACCGAACGCCGGCATGCGGGCGAGCATGCACAACATGCTGAACCAGTGCGGCATTACAAAAATCGACCATGCACTTGGTTCGGGTTCGGCAATAGCACCGATCAAGGCAAAAAATTTCGATCTCGTGATGTGTGAATACACCCTTGGTGACGGCCAGGACGGGCAGCAGTTGCTGGAAGACTTGCGCCATAACAAATTAATTCCGTTATCGACGATGTTCTTCATCGTCACTGCCGAATGCAGCCTGCAAAAAGTGGTTGGCGCAGCCGAGCTCACCCCATCCGATTACATACTCAAGCCGTTTACTGCCGACACGCTTCAGAAGCGCCTGACACGGGCGGTCGAACGCCGCGAAGCGTTATTGCCGGTCTACAGGTTGATGGAACAGGGCAGCTTGCGTCAGGCTATCGAGGCTTGTATCGCTGGCGAAGAACAGGACACACAGCATATCGCTGCGTTTCAGCGGTTGCGTGCGGACTTACATTTCACGCTGGGCGAGCCGAAAATTGCGGAGGTGTTGTATGCCGCACTTTTCAAACAGCACGCTGTCGCGTGGGCTGGCCTCGGCCTTGCAAAATCTTATGTCCTGCAAGATCGTCTGCACGAAGCAGAGGATTTCCTGACCTCATTGGTTGCCCAGCACCCGCATTTTCTGGAAGCCTACGACTGGCTGGCGAAAATTCATGAGGCCCGAGGCCAGCTACCCCAAGCGCAACGTATCCTGGCCGATGCCGCAGCCATCTCGCCGCATGCGGTGCGCCGGCTGCGCAGGTTGGGCGACGTAGCCACGCAAACTGGCGATATCGCCACTGCCGAGCGAGCTTTTATGCAAGTGGTGAGCAAAAGCCGATTTTCAGAATTTCGCGATCCGGAAGACCATGTACGGCTGGTGCGGGCTTTGGTGGCAAAAGACGATACACAGCAGGCTGCTGCTGTCATACGCGATCTGGCCAAAGTCATGGGGAGCTCGAAAAAAGGCGATACCTGCCGCGCACTGTCAGCGGCCATCGTGCATGCCCATACGGGCGACAGCGCCCGCGCTGTTACAGAGCTGGGCAATGCCGTCGATGCTTGCCGGGGCAGCGTCGGCGTGTCGGCCGAAATAAAAATGGCATTGGCTGAACGTTGCCTGGCCCATGACCTCGAAGCCGGCGCCAGCGAAGTCATGCTGGAGGTAATGAGCAATGCGCCTGACGCTTGCGCCCAGGCAAAAGCGATGGCAATTTTTAAGCATGCAGGACGCAATGATCTGGCCGACAGCATTGTCGCCGAAAGCAGGCGCTGTGTAGTCGCGTTGGTATCTTCAGGGGCAGAAAAAGCAAAGCAGGGGGATTTCCGTGGCGCCGTGGCATTGATGACGGAAGCCGTACAAAAGCTGCCTGACAATCCACAGGTCGTCTTCAACGCCGCCGTCGCAGCGTTGAAGTGCCTCGAAAACCTAGGCTGGGATCTACGCATCAGTGAACAGGCCCGTAGCTTGATTGCCAATGCCCGCCGGCTCGATCCCGGCAATCCGCGGCTCGCGCCACTGGCCGAGCTGTACCAGGTCATCGCCCGCAAATATGGTCCGGCCCAATCCACCGTGGCATCTACCGTCGCACGCTGATACCATCTGCATTTTGCTGCCTGGTCCGAAAAATGATTCGAATGGTTACTCTGGCAACGCTCGCCGGTCTGCTCGCCGGTTGCGCTGCGTCTACTGCTCGACCACCCGCGATGAAGACCGCCCACACTGCTACCACGACAGCAACCGCCGGCGGGGTGAACCTGCAACACCGCGACTCGACTGTGCGCCCTCAGGATGATTTCTACCAGCATGCGAATGGCGGCTGGCTCGACGGCACCGAAATACCTGCCGATAAATCCCGTTGGGGCACTTTCGACGAATTGCGCGAGCAGACGTTGCCGCAGTTGCGCGACATCATCGAAAGCGCGGCAGGTAACGAGGCCAGCGCGGATAGTCCCCGCTCAAGCGCATCAGGTGCTGGCAGTGATCGGCAAAAGATCATCGACCTATATGCCAGCTTCATTGACCAACGCCGGCGCCAGGCCTTGGCGCGCACGCCCCTGGATCAGGAGTTTGTGCGCATCGCGGCCCTGCAGGACAAGAAGCAATTGCCAGCTTTGATCGGCTACTTCAATCGCACCGGTGTCACAGCACCCTATGATTTCGGTGTCGGCCAGGATGGGCGCGACGCCACCCGTCATGCCGTATTGTTGGTGCAGAGCGGTCTGGGCCTGCCTGACCGCGACTATTATCTGAAAGACGACGACGTGCGGCTAAAAACGGTGCGCACACAATATCAAGCACTGATCGCAGCTAGCCTTTCAGCCATGGGCGAAAGCGATGCCGATGGCAGCGCCGAACAAATCGTGGCACTGGAAACGGCGCTCGCCAGAGTGCAATGGACGAGGGTCGAGAATCGTGATCCGGTCAAGTCCTATAATCCAAAAACACTGGTCGAGCTGCAGCAGCTTGCCCCAGGTTACGATTGGAAAACGTGGCAGGCCAGCGCCGGCATCGAGGGCAAGGTTGATTACGTCATCGTGCGCCAGCCGGATTTTTTCAGTGGTTTCGACCAGATAGTCCAGGCGACACCCATATCGGTCTGGCAAGCCTATTTTCGCTGGCATGTACTGAATCGGTACGCGGCATACCTTGGCAATGCTGACGTCGCACGGCATTTCGCATTTTTTGGAACCGTGCTGCGTGGCGTGCCGGTCAACGAGCCAGAGTGGAAGCGGGGTGTGCGTCTGGTGGAGGGCGGTGCTGGCGAAATCCTCGGCAAGCTGTACGTCGAGAAGCATTTTCCGCCGCATTACAAGGCACGGATGGAAACGCTGGTCGCCAATTTGCTGTTGGCGTACCGGCAGAGCATCGACACGCTCGACTGGATGAGCCCGGCGACAAAAAGAGAAGCGCAGGCGAAACTGGCAACATTCGCACCCAAAATCGGCTATCCGAACAAATGGCGCAACTACGATGCCCTCGTTGTCGACCGCAATGACCTGGTCGGCAATGTGCGCCGTATTGCGGTATTCGAGCAAGAGCGGCAACTGGCAAAGCTGGGCAAGCCGGTCGACCGTGAAGAGTGGGGCATGACGCCGCAAACCGTGAATGCCTATTACAGCCCGCAGAAAAACGAGATTGTTTTTCCTGCAGCGATACTGCAGCCGCCATTTTTCAATGTTGATGCCGAAGATGCCGTCAACTATGGCGGCATCGGTGCGGTGATCGGTCATGAAATCAGCCACGGTTTCGACGATCAGGGCAGTCAGTTCGACGGCCTGGGTAATCTGCGCAACTGGTGGACTGCCGAAGACCGCGAGAAATTCTCTGTCAAGACCAGAGCTTTAGTTGCGCAGTACGGCAGCTACAGCCCGATTCCGGGCCATCAGGTCAACGGCGCCCTGACGTTGGGCGAAAACATTGCAGACAATGCCGGTCTGGCGATCGCCACGAAGGCTTATCAGCTATCACTGGCCGGCCAGATGCCGCCCATGATCGACGGCATGACCGGCGTACAACGCCTGTATTTTGGTTGGACACAGGTCTGGCGTGGCAAGGTGAGAGAGGCCCAGCAGATCGTGTATCTGAAAACCGATCCCCACGCACCGGCACAAATTCGCAGCAACGGCACCTTGCGCAATCAACATCAATTTCACGACGCTTTCCAGATGCGGCAGGGTGACCAAATGTACTTGGCCCCGCAGGAAAGAGTATCCATCTGGTAACCAGCTAGCGCTGCGATTGCCGCATAACGAAGCGGTGCATTGAGGATTTGGCAAGATCCGGCAATCCTGCGGCAGCATCGACTATCTCCCGGTTTGCCTTGGAGGCATGAAGCTTCGGGTGCGCCGGGATCAGCATTGTTCGCGAATCGATGGAAGAGGAAATCATGTGCAGGAAAGCCGAAACGCGTCGGAATTTTGAAAAATCAAAAAAATCCGCGAGCGCAACGATAAATCTGGATAACACAGGCGATTTTAGGCCTGAGATCAGTTGACAACGTGCCCTGACTCCAATATAGTTTGGGGTTCCCTGCGGAGGGGTGGCCGAGTGGTTAATGGCAGCAGACTGTAAATCTGCCCTCTTGCGAGTACGCTGGTTCGAATCCAGCCCCCTCCACCAGAGCCGCGGCGAAATTGATGTTTTTGATGATTTTTCTCAAAACATCGTAAGCTTGTTGGTAATTGGAAATAAGACGTCCAGATAGTTCGCGAAGTCGCTCAGGTTTATTGGGTTGGTTGGCGGTACGGATGGTTGATAAAGAAGGTCAAGGAAAGTCGTAGTTGTAAGGTTGGCAGTTGTTGCAATTGCGGAATCTAGTTGAAGTGGCGGCCCTTGCGGGTGTAGCTCAATGGTAGAGCTGAAGCCTTCCAAGCTTATGACGAGGGTTCGATTCCCTTCACCCGCTCCAGTTTTTGCCCTTTTAGCTCAGTGGTAGAGCACTCCCTTGGTAAGGGAGAGGCCACGTGTTCAATCCACGTAAAGGGCACCAGAATCTAGCGAGATGCAGTAGGTAGCCTTGTTGAGTAGTCTTGAAGTAGTGCAGCAGGTCGCGGTATTTGAGCGCAAGTGAGTGACGCAAGACGGTCGGGCGCGTACCTGAATACCCTTATAAAATCGTTAGGAGTCCCAAGATGGCAAAGAGTAAATTCGAGCGCACGAAGCCGCACGTCAATGTAGGCACGATTGGTCACGTTGACCATGGCAAGACGACTTTAACGGCAGCCATTGCGACGGTATTGTCGAAGAAGTACGGCGGTGAAGCCAAGGCCTACGACCAGATCGACGCGGCACCGGAAGAGAAGGCGCGCGGGATCACCATCAACACCGCGCACGTCGAGTACGAAACCGCAGTGCGCCATTATGCCCACGTGGACTGCCCAGGCCACGCCGACTATGTCAAGAACATGATTACCGGTGCTGCGCAAATGGACGGCGCCATTCTGGTGTGTTCGGCAGCTGACGGCCCGATGCCGCAAACGCGTGAGCACATCCTGCTGGCGCGTCAGGTCGGTGTGCCGTACATCATCGTGTTTTTGAACAAATGCGACATGGTCGACGATGCCGAGTTGCTCGAGCTGGTCGAAATGGAAGTGCGCGAACTGCTATCGAAATACGAATTCCCCGGCGACGACCTGCCCATCATCCAGGGCTCGGCCAAGCTCGCTCTGGAAGGCGACACAGGCGTGCTCGGTGAAGAAGCCATCATGAAGCTGGCCGAAGCGCTCGACACCTACATCCCTACACCCGAGCGTGCCATTGACGGCGCCTTCCTGCTGCCGGTCGAAGACGTGTTCTCGATCTCCGGTCGCGGCACCGTTGTCACCGGTCGTATCGAGCGTGGCATCGTCAAGGTTGGTGAAGAGCTTGAAATCATTGGCATTCGCGACACCCAAAAGACCACCTGCACCGGCGTGGAAATGTTCAGGAAGCTGCTCGACCAAGGTCAGGCAGGCGACAACGTCGGTGTGCTGCTGCGCGGCACCAAGCGTGAAGACGTCGAGCGGGGCCAGGTATTGGCCAAGCCGGGTTCGATCAAGCCGCACAAGCATTTCACCGGCGAGATCTATGTATTGTCGAAAGACGAAGGCGGACGTCACACACCGTTTTTCAACAACTACCGTCCGCAGTTCTATTTCCGCACCACCGACGTGACAGGCTCGATCGAGCTGCCCAAGGACAAGGAAATGGTCATGCCGGGTGACAACGTCTCGATCACGGTCATGCTGATCAACCCGATTGCCATGGAAGAAGGCCTGCGCTTTGCCATTCGCGAAGGCGGCCGTACCGTGGGCGCCGGTGTGGTGGCTAAAATCATCGAGTAAGGCCGGCAACGTAAGGTTGGCAGGTGTTTGAAACGTAGGGGCGTAGCTCAATTGGCAGAGCGTCGGTCTCCAAAACCGAAGGTTGGGGGTTCGAGGCCCTCCGCCCCTGCCACTGATTCTGGTCCAGGGGACTGAAAATGGAATTGCATGTCTAATCAGCCCGTAGAAACCGTAGGTCATTCAAGCGACAAGTTAAAAGTCGGCTTGGCAATATTTGCGCTGTTGGCCGGCGTGGTCGGATTCTATTTTTTATCCGACAAGCAAACTTACGTACGTGCCAGCGCGTTGCTTGCAGGAATTCTCGCTGCCATCGCGTTGGTATGGACATCCACATCCGGTCGAGATTTCATCAATTTCTCAAAGGAAGCCGTCCGGGAAACAAAAAAAGTCGTCTGGCCCACGCGTCGTGAAGCCCTGCAAATGACAGCGATCGTATTTGCTTTCGTCGTCGTCATGGCCTTGTTTTTGTGGGGTACCGACAAGTTGCTCGAAGTCCTTTTGTATGACCTGATTCTGGGCTGGAAAAAATGACGAACGAAAAAACTCAGGGCGATGTGCAGGATGCATTGATTGCAGCAGTTGCTCCGTCGCCCGAAGTAGTCGCGCCGGCGAGCAAAAAACGCTGGTATGTCGTCCATGCCTATTCCGGCATGGAAAAGAGCGTGCAGCGCGCCTTGACCGAACGCGTTATGCGTGCCGGCATGGAGCATCAGTTCGGGCAGATTCTGGTGCCGACCGAAGAGGTCATTGAGGTCAAAAATGGCCAGAAGTCAGTGACCGAGCGTCGCTTTTTTCCAGGCTATGTGCTGGTTGAAATGGAAATGACGGATGAGACCTGGCACCTTGTCAAGAACACGAGCAAGGTAACGGGTTTCATCGGTGGAAAATCGAACAAGCCCACGCCGATCCCGCCGCACGAAGTTGAAAAAATCATGCAGCAGATGCTGGATGGCGTTGAGAAGCCAAGGCCGAAAGTGCTTTACGAAGTGGGCGAGCTGGTGCGGATCAAGGATGGGCCATTCACCGATTTCAACGGCAATGTTGACGAAGTCAACTACGAGAAATCGCGGGTACGCGTATCCGTAACGATTTTCGGCCGCGCCACGCCAGTTGAACTCGAATTCGGACAAGTTGAAAAAGTTTAGGAAGCATCAATATCAGCATTAGTTGCAAGTGGTCGTGTGAAAGCAAATGCAGTAAATCGAGGAGCCACAGTAATAACACACGCCATGCGTGTGGAATGAACCGGCGCTACTACTCAATTCATCAAGGAGCCATTCATGGCAAAAAAAATCATTGGTTTTATCAAGCTGCAAGTGCCGGCTGGTAAAGCAACACCACAGCCGCCAATTGGCCCAGCACTGGGTCAGCGCGGGCTTAATATCATGGAATTCTGCAAGGCATTCAATGCCCAGACTCAGGGCGTCGAGCCGGGCTTGCCGATTCCAGTCGTGATCACTGCATTTGCCGACAAGTCTTTCACATTTGTGATGAAGACGCCGCCAGCGACGATCCTGATCAAGAAGGCCGCCGGCATTACCAAAGGTTCGGCAAAGCCACATACCGACAAAGTCGGCAAGATCACTCGCCAGCAGGCCGAAGAAATTGCAACCCAAAAGCGCCCGGATCTGACCGCGGCCGATATGGATTCAGCCGTTCGCACGATTGCAGGTTCTGCGCGTTCGATGGGCATCACGGTAGAGGGTCTGTAATGGCTAAGTTATCCAAGCGCGTCAAAGCAATCAAATCAAAAGTCGATCGGGCGAAAGCCTATCCATTCGACAATGCCGTGGCATTGGTCAAGGAATGTGCAACGGCAAAATTCAACGAATCGATCGACGTATCGGTGCAGTTGGGTGTGGATGCCAAAAAATCCGATCAAGTGGTTCGCGGCTCTGTCGTGTTGCCTGCAGGCACGGGCAAGACAGTGCGCGTGGCGGTGTTTGCCACCGGCGAAAAGGCCGAGCAGGCAAAAGCGGCTGGTGCAGACATTGTTGGCATGGAAGATCTGGCAGAGCAAATCAAGGCTGGCAACATGCCGTTCGACATCGTCATTGCCTCCCCTGACACCATGCGTATCGTTGGTACGTTGGGCCAGATCCTCGGACCACGTGGTTTGATGCCTAATCCTAAGGTCGGTACCGTGACTCCTGACGTGGCAACCGCCGTAAAGAATGCCAAAGCCGGTCAGGTGCAATACCGTACCGATAAGGGCGGCATCATTCATGCGACGATCGGCCGCAAGTCGTTCAGCGATGCAGATTTAAAATCGAACCTGATGGCGCTGATCGAGGCATTGAACAAAGCAAAACCGACCTCGAGCAAGGGTGTCTACCTGAGAAAAGTGTCAATGTCCTCGACGATGGGCGCGGGTCTGCGCGTCGATCATCTTGGTCTGGCAGCCTGAGTCCGGCAGACGTTCTAGAAAAAATATTTAGTCCCTGCGTCGGTTGTGACGCAGGGCGCATCTTTGGGCTGTTCTTTTACTGGCTATATCGGTGAGGGGGCAGACAATCAAAGACCGTTGGGCCTAGAGCAGGCAGTTTCTGCTCGACGATAACAACCGGGTGTGCAAACACCCAGTACCCAACGCAGATGGTGAACCCGAACAAGTTTTGTAGTCGGTACCAACGCAGATTTCAGCAGTCGTCTTGCGGCAGTATTGAACTCCTGACTTCGGACGCCGTGTTCGAACCGATGCAAGGCGAGTAGCCGCTCATGGCTATGTATTGGCTGAGCATCATTTTTGGAGGTTGACCGTGGGTCTCAATCTGAATGACAAAAAGGCCGTCGTCGCCGAAATCTCTGCAAAAGTCGCTTCTGCGCAGACAATCGTCGTGGCCCAATACCGTGGCATCCAGGTTAGTCACCTGACGCAATTGCGTGCAAAAGCGCGTGCTGAAAGTGTGTACTTGCGGGTGTTAAAAAACACACTCGCTCGTCGCGCAGTTGAAGGCACGATTTTTTCTGGCCTCGCTTCCGAAATGACCGGCCCGTTGATCTATGCGATCTCCGAGGACGCCGTTGCAGCTGCCAAAGTCCTGCAAGACTTTGCCAAAACCAACGACAAACTGGTTATCCAGGCAGGCAATTACGCAGGCAAGTCGCTTGATAAAGCGGGTGTGTCTGCGTTGGCCAGTATCCCTAGCCGTGAAATCCTGTTGGCGCAGCTGTTGGGCATCATGCAGGCACCGGTGTCAGGATTTGCGCGTGCGCTGGCTGCACTTGCAGCACAAAAGACCGTGGTTGCTGAACCTGACGCACCAGCAGAAGCAGAGGCTTCCACCGAAGCACCCGCTGCTGCATAAAGGTTCATGCCTTGCTTGATGCGTCAGCACTGATCAGATGTTATTACCGAAAATATTTAGGAGTTTTACATGGCAATTACACAGAACGACATCCTTGAAGCCGTAGGCGCGATGTCTGTAATGGATTTGAACGATATGGTCAAAGCGTTCGAAGAGAAATTCGGCGTGTCGGCAGCTGCAATGTCGGCGGGTCCCGCTGGTGGCGGTGCTGCTGCTGCAGTTGTAGAAGAGCAGACAGAGTTCACCGTAACTCTGCTTGAATTTGGCGCAAACAAGGTTGGCGTTATTAAAGCCGTTCGTGAAATTACCGGCCTGGGCTTGAAAGAAGCCAAGGATCTGGTAGACGGTGCACCAAAGCCAGTCAAAGAAGCGGTGCCGAAGGCTGATGCCGAAGCGGCAAAGAAAAAGCTGGAAGACGCTGGCGCCAAAGCGGAAATCAAGTAAATTTCTTTGCAAGCGCTGTCATCAGCGCCGGAGTCAAAGTGCGCAATCTGTCGATAAAACAGATTCGGCTTTGGCTCCTTTGTCGTTTTCAAGTTTTGCCAAGTTGTTTAGTTAAGCGTGTTTTTTTGTAATTTCTCTCTGCCGAAGCAATTTTCAAGTAGGCACATTGTCTAAATTGGCTGCTTTCTTAGCAGCTACAACAATGATTTGTTTCCTATTACCCATAAAAGCGTAACTTGACAAACAATCAATCCAGCAGGTTCCGAGGGCAGATACTTGAGGTTTCACAGATTTTGAAACACGCTTTTATTGCTTGTCGCGTGATTTGCGTCGAGTCCTGAATTGTCTATCCTTCCTGTCACTCACGGAGTGTCCATGCACTACTCATTTACTGAGAAAAAGCGCATTCGCAAATCTTTCGCGAAACGTGCCAACGTTCACAACGTTCCGTTCCTGCTGGCGACCCAGCTCGAGTCCTACCTTGGTTTCTTGCAGCAAGACAGATCCGTGTCCCAGCGCAAGAATGAAGGGTTGCAGTCGGCTTTTACATCGATCTTTCCGATCGTGTCGCACAATGGATTTGCCCGCTTGGAATTTCTTTCCTATGTGTTGGGCGATCCGCCGTTTGATGTCAAGGAGTGCCAGCAGCGTGGCCTGACATTCGCCTCGCCATTGCGTGCGAAGGTACGGCTGGTGATTCTGGACAAAGAATCGCCGACCAAGCCGGTGGTCAAAGAAATGAAAGAGCAGGAAGTCTACATGGGCGAATTGCCTTTGATGACGACCACCGGCTCGTTCGTTATCAACGGTACCGAACGGGTGATCGTTTCGCAGTTGCACCGCTCACCTGGCGTGTTTTTCGAACACGACCGCGGCAAGACGCATTCGTCCGGCAAACTGCTGTTTTCTGCGCGCATCATCCCGTATCGCGGCTCGTGGCTGGATTTCGAATTCGATCCGAAAGACATCCTGTTTTTCCGCGTGGACCGTCGACGCAAAATGCCGGTGACGATCCTGCTGAAAGCAATTGGCATGACAAACGAACAGATTCTCGCGAATTTCTTCGTGTTCGACAATTTTGCTTTGCATGCCGATGGTGCTGAGATGGATTTTGTCGCCGAGCGTCTGCGCGGCGAACTCGCACGTTTCGACATCAGTGACAAGGCCGGCAAAGTGCTGGTTACCAAAGACAAGCGCATCAACGCCAAGAATGTGCGTGAGATCGATGCGGCCGGCATCAAAAAGATTTCGGTGCCGGAAGACTATCTTCTCGGGCGCGTGCTGGCAAAAAACATCGTGGACCCGGATACCGGTGAAGTGGTGGCGAGCGCCAATGATGAGTTGACCGACGATTTGATGGGCAAGCTGCGCGAAGCAAATATTGCCGCCATCCAGACCTTGTACACCAACGATCTGGACCAGGGTGGCTATATCTCCCAAACCCTGCGCATCGACGATACCGCCGATCAAATGGCGGCGAAAGTGGCGATTTACCGCATGATGCGTCCTGGTGAGCCGCCGACCGAGGATTCGGTCGAGGCGCTCTTCAACGGCTTGTTCTACAACGAAGACCGCTACGACTTGTCAGCGGTCGGCCGTATGAAGTTCAATCGCCGTATCGGTCGTGACGAGTTGACTGGTCTGATGACGCTGTCGAACGACGATGTGCTGGCCGTAATAAAGATTCTGGTCGAACTGCGCAACGGCCGTGGCGAAGTCGACGATATCGATCACCTCGGTAACCGTCGCGTGCGCTGCGTTGGTGAGCTGGCGGAGAATCAGTTCCGTGCCGGTCTGGTGCGTGTCGAGCGTGCGGTCAAGGAACGTCTGGGTCAGGCCGAAGCCGACAACCTGATGCCGCACGACCTGATCAATTCCAAGCCGATTTCGGCAGCGATTCGGGAATTTTTCGGTTCCTCGCAATTGTCTCAGTTCATGGATCAAACCAACCCGTTGTCCGAGATCACGCACAAGCGTCGTGTATCTGCTCTAGGACCTGGCGGTCTGACACGTGAACGCGCCGGCTTCGAGGTGCGCGACGTGCACCCGACCCATTACGGTCGCGTATGCCCGATTGAAACGCCGGAAGGTCCGAACATCGGCCTGATCAATTCATTGGCGCTGTACGCGCGACTGAATGAATATGGCTTCCTCGAAACACCGTACCGCAAGGTCAACGACAGCAAGATTACTGCGCAAATCGACTACCTGTCGGCAATCGAAGAGGGCCGTTACATCATCGCTCAGGCAAACGCCACGATCGATGAATCGGGCAGATTGTCGGATGAACTGGTGTCGGCCCGTGAAGCAGGCGAGACGATCCTGGTATCGCCGGAACGCGTTCAGTACATGGACGTGGCCCCGGGTCAGATCGTCTCAGTTGCGGCATCGCTAATTCCGTTCCTGGAGCACGACGATGCTAATCGCGCCCTGATGGGTGCAAACATGCAGCGCCAGGCGGTTCCCTGCCTGCGCCCTGAAAAGGCACTTGTCGGCACCGGTATCGAACGTACTGTCGCAGTGGATTCGGGCACGACCGTGCAGGCACTACGTGGCGGTGTGGTCGACTATATCGATGCTGGTCGTGTCGTGATCAGGGTCAATGACGATGAGGCGCTGGCTGGCGAAGTCGGCGTGGACATCTACAATCTTATCAAGTACACCCGCTCGAACCAGAATACCAACATCAACCAGCGTCCGATCGTCAAAGTCGGCGACCGGGTTGCCAAGCACGATGTGATCGCCGACGGCGCATCCACCGATTTGGGCGAACTGGCTCTGGGCCAGAACATGCTGGTGGCGTTCATGCCGTGGAATGGCTATAACTTCGAAGATTCGATCCTGATCTCGGAGAAAGTGGTTGCCGACGATCGCTATACCTCGATTCACATCGAAGAATTGTCGGTCGTTGCACGCGACACCAAGCTTGGCGCGGAAGAAATCACGCGTGATATTTCAAATCTGGCGGAAAACCAGCTGGCTCGTCTGGACGAGTCCGGCATCGTATACATCGGTGCCGAAGTCGAAGCCGGCGATACGCTGGTTGGCAAGGTCACGCCAAAGGGCGAGACCCAGCTGACACCGGAAGAAAAACTGTTGCGGGCGATTTTTGGTGAAAAGGCATCGGATGTGAAAGACACATCCCTGCGTGTTCCGTCCGGCATGATCGGTACCGTGATCGACGTCCAGGTATTTACTCGCGAAGGTATCGTGCGCGACAAGCGCGCGCAGCAGATCATCGACGATGAGTTGAAGCGCTATCGCCTGGATTTGAACGATCAGCTGCGTATCGTCGAAGGCGACGCTTTCCAGCGTCTGGAAAAGATGTTGAACGGTAAGGTAGTCAATGGCGGTCCGAAAAAGATCGTCAAAGGTGCAAAGATTACGCCGGAATACCTGGCAGATCTGGACAAGTACCATTGGTTCGATATTCGTCCCGCCGATGAAGACGCTGCTAATGCTCTGGAAGCAATCAAGGAATCGATTGCCGAAAAGCGTCACCAGTTCGATCTGGCGTTCGAGGAGAAGCGCAAGAAGCTGACACAGGGCGATGAATTGCCGCCAGGCGTACAGAAAATGGTCAAGGTGTATCTAGCCGTCAAGCGTCGATTGCAGCCTGGCGACAAGATGGCTGGTCGCCATGGCAACAAGGGTGTGGTGTCGCGCATCGTGCCGGTCGAAGACATGCCCTACATGGCAGACGGCACACCAGCCGACATCGTGTTGAACCCGCTGGGCGTGCCTTCGCGGATGAACGTCGGTCAGGTGCTGGAAGTGCACTTGGGCTGGGCGGCAAAAGGTCTGGGCCTGCGAATCGGTGAAATGCTGAAAGCACAAGCCAAGGCTGCGGAGATGCGCAAATTCCTGACGGTGATTTATAACGAATCGGGCAAGTGCGAAGACCTGGAAAGTTTCTCGGACGACGAGATTCTGTCTCTGGCGGACAACCTGAAACATGGTGTGCCGTTTGCGACGCCCGTGTTCGACGGCGCCAACGAAGGTGAAATCAATCGCATGCTCAATCTTGCCTATCCGGACGCAATCGCCAAGCAACTCGGCATGACGCCTTCGAAAAATCAGGTGACGATGTATGACGGCCGCACCGGCGAGGCGTTCGAACGCTCGGTAACGGTTGGCTACATGCATGTGCTGAAGCTGCATCACCTGGTCGACGACAAGATGCACGCGCGCTCCACCGGCCCGTATTCGCTGGTCACGCAGCAACCACTGGGCGGCAAGGCGCAGTTCGGCGGCCAGCGTTTTGGCGAGATGGAAGTCTGGGCACTGGAAGCGTACGGTGCATCGTACGTCCTGCAGGAAATGCTTACCGTCAAGTCGGACGACGTCAACGGTCGGACCAAAGTGTATGAAAACCTGGTCAAGGGCGACCACGTCATCGATGCCGGAATGCCGGAATCGTTCAACGTGCTGGTCAAGGAAATCCGCTCGCTCGGTATCGACATCGATCTCGAGCGCGATTGATGAAATTCCGGAACCGGGTGCCAGCAGCCGGTTCCGGAAAAGTTCCGGCCGGTCGGTTATACTGACGGGCTTTCCTGTAGATGGCTGTAATTGATAAAACATTATCAAAATCAGTAGCTTAGATGCCGGATAGTGTAGTCCGGCTCGATGTGTTCGAGCTTCTGCTGGCATGGCAGTAAGCCGTAGGTAGCAAGTGGTAGGCAACAAGCAATCAATACGTAGTCTGGAATGACTGGTCCGTACCCGGTAGCCTCGGAACCACGCCTTGTGAAGGGCCTGGCTCTCCCGTGACTACGAACAGGGTCATCAAGCGAACCGGTCATGCCGCTTCGTATCCTCAGTCGTAATCTGCTGAAAACCGCCGCGAGCGGTTTTTATGTCAACTGGAGTGATACATGAAAGCACTGCTCGATCTATTCAAGCAAGTTCAGCAAAATGAACAATTCGACGCAATCAAAATCGGTCTGGCGTCTCCCGAGAAAATTCGTTCATGGTCCTACGGCGAAGTTCGCAAGCCGGAAACCATCAACTATCGTACTTTCAAGCCTGAACGCGACGGCCTGTTCTGCGCCAAGATTTTTGGTCCGATCAAGGATTACGAGTGCCTTTGCGGCAAGTACAAGCGTCTCAAGCACCGCGGCGTTATCTGTGAGAAATGCGGCGTCGAAGTCACGCTGGCCAAGGTGCGCCGCGAGCGCATGGGCCATATTGAACTGGCTTCGCCGACTGCGCATATCTGGTTCCTGAAATCGCTGCCGTCGCGTCTGGGCATGGTTTTGGACATGACGTTGCGCGATATCGAGCGGGTACTGTATTTTGAAGCCTATGTCGTGACCGATCCCGGCATGACGTCGCTGAAAAAATGCCAGATCATGTCGGAGGATGACTACGCCGCAAAGTATGAAGAATACGGTGATGATTTCACCGCATTCATGGGTGCTGAAGGCATTCGTGAACTGTTGCGCTCGATCGATATCGACCGCGATGCCGAGATGTTGCGCGTCGAACTGAAAGAGTCGAAATCCGAAGCCAAGATCAAAAAATACGCCAAGCGCCTGAAAGTGCTTGAGGCGTTCCAGCGCTCCGGCATCAAACCGGACTGGATGATCATGGAAGTGTTGCCGGTGTTGCCGCCGGAACTGCGTCCGCTGGTCCCATTGGACGGCGGCCGGTTCGCCACCTCCGACCTGAATGATCTGTATCGCCGCGTCATCAACCGCAACAATCGCTTAAAGCGTTTGATGGAACTGCGCGCACCGGAAATCATTACGCGTAATGAAAAGCGGATGTTGCAGGAGGCGGTCGATTCGCTGCTCGACAATGGTCGTCGCGGCAAGGCAATGACGGGCGCCAACAAGCGCCCGCTGAAGTCACTGGCCGAAATGATCAAAGGCAAGGGCGGTCGTTTCCGCCAGAACCTGCTGGGCAAGCGCGTCGATTATTCGGGCCGTTCCGTCATTGTCGTCGGTCCACAACTCAAGCTCCATCAGTGCGGCTTGCCGAAACTGATGGCGCTGGAGCTGTTCAAGCCATTCATCTTCAACAAGCTGGAACTGATGGGTCTGGCCACGACCATCAAGGCGGCGAAGAAACTGGTTGAAATCCAGGAACCGGTCGTCTGGGACATCCTGGAAGACGTGATCCGCGAACATCCTGTGATGTTGAACCGGGCACCGACGCTGCACCGTTTGGGCATTCAGGCGTTCGAGCCGGTGCTGATCGAAGGCAAGGCAATTCAGCTGCATCCGCTGGTTTGCGCCGCCTTCAACGCCGACTTCGACGGTGACCAGATGGCGGTCCACGTACCCCTGTCGATCGAAGCGCAGATGGAAGCGCGGACCTTGATGCTGGCATCGAACAACATCCTGTTCCCATCCAACGGCGAACCATCGATCGTGCCATCGCAGGATATCGTGCTGGGTCTGTACTACGCCACGCGTGAGAAAATCAATGCCAAGGGTGAGGGTATGATGTTCCCGGACGTCTCGGAAGTCATTCGTGCCTACGACAACAAGGAAGTCGAACTGACGACTCGCGTTACGGTTCGCATCACGGAGTACCCGAAGGATGCCGAGACCGGCGAATTCGTCAAGACCGTCAAGCGCTATGAAACGACCATCGGTCGCGCGATTCTGTCGGAAATCTTGCCGAAGGGGTTGCCGTTCAGCGTACTTAACCGTGCCCTGAAAAAGAAGGAAATCTCGAAGCTGATCAACACGTCGTTCCGCAAGTGCGGCCTGCGTGCGACGGTCGTGTTTGCCGACCAATTGATGCAGTCGGGCTTCCGCTTGGCAACCCGCGCCGGCATCTCGATTTGCGTTGACGACATGCTGGTGCCGCCGCAAAAGGTCACGATCATTGCTACTGCCGAACATGAAGTCAAACAAATCGAGCAGCAGTATTCCTCGGGTCTGGTGACTGCCGGCGAGCGTTACAACAAAGTAGTCGATATCTGGGGCAAGGCTGGCGACGACGTCGGCAAGGCCATGATGGACCAACTGAAGGTAGAGGACGTCGTCAAGCGCGACGGCACTACCTCTACGCAAGAATCCTTCAACGCCATTTACATGATGGCGGACTCTGGCGCCCGTGGTTCGGCTGCGCAGATTCGCCAGCTTGCCGGCATGCGCGGCTTGATGGCCAAGCCGGACGGTTCGATCATCGAAACTCCGATCACCGCGAACTTCCGCGAAGGTCTGAACGTTCTGCAGTATTTCATCTCGACCCACGGCGCCCGTAAAGGCTTGGCCGATACCGCCCTGAAAACGGCGAACTCTGGTTATCTGACACGCCGCCTGGTCGACGTGACCCAGGATCTGGTGGTGATCGAAGATGATTGCGGTACCGCAAACGGAGCTTCGATGAAGGCGCTGGTCGAGGGTGGCGAAGTCATCGAAGCCCTGCGCGACCGAATCCTTGGACGCGTGGCGGCCAACGACATCATCAACCCGGAAACGCAGGCAAATCTGTTCGACGCCGGCTTTCTGCTGGATGAAGACGCCGTGGAAGAGATCGAGCGTCTTGGTATCGACGAAGTCAAAGTCCGCACGCCGCTGACCTGTGACACGCGCTACGGTTTATGCGGCATGTGCTACGGCCGCGATCTGGGCCGGGGCGTTCAGGTCAATTCCGGTGAGGCCGTTGGTGTGATTGCTGCGCAATCGATCGGTGAGCCCGGCACGCAGTTGACAATGCGTACCTTCCACATCGGTGGTGCGGCATCGCGTGCAGCGGTTGCGTCGTCGGTCGAGGCGAAGTCCAACGGAACGGTGCGTTTTACCGCAACCATGCGTTACGTCACCAACGGCAAGGGCGGCCAGATCGTCATTTCCCGTTCGGGCGAAGTATTGATTACGGACGACCATGGCCGCGAGCGCGAGCGTCACAAGGTGCCATACGGTGCGACCCTGATCGTTCAGGATGGCTTGCAGATCAAGGCCGGCACCGCACTGGCGACATGGGACCCTCTGACCCGTCCGATCATCACGGAATATGCAGGTACCGTGCGTTTCGAGAATGTCGAAGAAGGCTCGACGGTTGCGCGCCAGGTCGACGACGTTACCGGTTTGTCGACGCTGGTCGTCATCGATGCGAAACGCCGTGGATCGGTGACCAAGACAGTTCGTCCGCAGGTCAAGTTGCTCAACGAGCAAGGCGAGGAAGTCAAGATCGCCGGAACCGAACATGCAGTAACCATCGGCTTCCAGGTTGGTGCCCTGATCACTGTGAAAGATGGTCAACAGGTATCGGTCGGTGAAGTGCTCGCACGTATCCCGACAGAATCGCAAAAAACACGCGACATCACCGGCGGTTTGCCGCGAGTGGCCGAATTGTTCGAGGCGCGTTCACCGAAAGACGCGGGTATGCTGGCAGAAGTCACCGGCACTGTTGCTTTTGGTAAGGAAACCAAGGGCAAGCAGCGTCTCGAAATTACCGACATGGATGGAGCCAAGCATGAGTTCTTGATCACCAAGGACAAGCAAGTGCTGGTGCATGACGGCCAAGTCGTCAACAAAGGCGAGATGATCGTCGACGGCCCGGCCGACCCGCAAGATATCCTGCGTTTGCTGGGTATCGAAGCGCTGGCGCGTTATATTGTCGACGAAGTGCAGGACGTCTATCGCCTGCAAGGCGTGAAGATCAACGACAAGCACATCGAAGTGATCGTGCGCCAGATGTTGCGGCGCGTGCAGATCGTCGATGCCGGCGATGCGAATTACATCGTGGGCGAGCAGGTCGAGCGCTCCGAGTTGCTGGATGAAAACGACAAAGTCATTGCCGATGGCAAGATCCCTGCAACGTATGAAAACATATTGCTGGGTATTACCAAGGCATCCCTGTCGACCGATTCCTTCATTTCTGCCGCATCGTTCCAGGAAACCACCCGGGTGCTGACGGAAGCCGCAATCATGGGCAAACGTGACGGCTTACGTGGCTTAAAGGAAAACGTGATCGTCGGTCGCCTGATTCCTGCTGGTACGGGTCTCGCATTCCATCGCGCACGCAAGGAAAAAGAGACATGGGAAGCAGAAGAGCGCACTGCCTTGCTGCAATCAGAAAAGGCAGCTCGTATTGCGGCGGCTGAGGCCGAAATGGCAGAAACGCCCCTCTCGGTCGACAGCGATCTTTCACACTGAGGTTTTTATTTCGATGCTTCAGTGCTTTTAGTTAAGCAGAGCAAAGCGGCACCGGGTGCAAGCCCGGTGCCGCTTTTTTTCTACAGTGCGGCAGTTTTCCAGTGTTGCCGCACGGCACTCACCACATTCGGGCGCCTATCAAACAAAAGATGGCGGCTTTTTCATGGCTTTGGTTGACGCTGTGCAAACCTGGCGCTATACTCGCGAGTTATCGATTTTAAGCTCTGCTATGCTTGGCTTAAGTGCATCATGGTTTGCAAGTAGCGTGAAGTAGCAGACAGTTGTGCCCTTTCCTCTCCCTCGGCAAATCGACGTTGCAACAGCAGGCTCGGCTGCAGCACAGTGTTCTTGGTGCCGGACAACCGTTTTCGGCGCTTTTTTATCAATGTCATAATTTTGTTGGATTAAAACGATGCCAACCATCAATCAACTCATTCGCAATCCTCGTCGGTCTGCGAAAGTTAAAAGCAAGTCCCCTGCGCTGGAAAACAGTCCGCAGAAACGTGGCGTTTGTACGCGCGTGTACACAACCACACCGAAAAAGCCTAACTCGGCTCTGCGTAAAGTCGCCAAAGTTCGTTTAACCACTGGCTTTGAAGTCATTTCATACATCGGCGGTGAGGGCCACAATCTTCAAGAGCACAGCGTCGTTTTACTGCGCGGCGGCCGGGTAAAGGATTTGCCGGGTGTGCGCTATCACATGGTGCGTGGCGCGCTCGATACGCAAGGTGTAAAAGACCGGAAACAATCGCGCTCGAAATACGGTGCGAAAAAAGCCAAGGTCGGCAAGAAATAATAGTGCCAGGTGTCGGCCCGGAATGGGCCGAGTAAGTGGCAGATATGAAGGTCTGCCGCGAATGCGCACTCAATCGTGTTGCGCATTCAACTGAAGATAAAAAGGAATTGAAATGCCACGTCGTCGCGAAGTCCCGAAACGGGATATCTTGCCAGATCCGAAGTTCGGTAATGTTGATGTTGCCAAATTTGTTAATGTTTTGATGTTATCGGGAAAAAAATCGATTGCCGAGAGCATCATATACGGTGCGTTCGAGCACATTCAGTCAAAGTCAGGCAAAGACCCGCTGGAAGTCTTTGCTGCTGCAATCAGTAACTGCAAGCCGATGGTCGAAGTAAAATCCCGTCGTGTCGGTGGCGCAAATTATCAGGTGCCAGTTGAAGTGCGTCCGGTGCGCCGTATGGCACTGTCGATGCGGTGGCTGCGCGAAGCGGCTAACAAGCGTAGCGAAAAGTCGATGCCGCAACGCTTGGGTGGCGAGTTGATCGAAGCTGCAGAAGGCCGAGGCGGCGCCATGAAAAAGCGTGACGAAGTGCACCGCATGGCAGACGCAAACAAGGCATTCTCGCATTTCCGATTCTAAGGATCAAATTCAAGCATCGAGCAATCGGTGTGCAACTGCGCCGCTGTTGTGCGCATGCTGCTTCACATAGGTAATCTGTTCACGGCCGGGCACATTTTTCGGAAGAAAGTGGCGCTCGGTTTTGTACATTAAACGAGTTTAGGATGAATCATGGCCCGCAAGACCCCCATTGAGCGTTATCGCAACATCGGCATCTCGGCTCACATCGATGCTGGCAAGACCACTACTACCGAGCGTGTGCTGTTTTACACCGGTGTCAATCACAAGATTGGCGAAGTCCATGATGGCGCGGCCACCATGGACTGGATGGAGCAGGAGCAAGAGCGCGGCATCACGATCACGTCGGCAGCAACCACCTGCTTCTGGAAAGGCATGGCTAAGAATTTTCCAGAGCATCACATCAACATTATCGACACACCAGGCCACGTCGATTTCACGATCGAAGTCGAGCGCTCGATGCGTGTTCTGGATGGCGCCTGCATGGTCTATTGTGCTGTGGGCGGCGTGCAGCCGCAATCGGAAACCGTCTGGCGTCAGGCTAATAAATACGGCGTACCGCGTCTGGCTTTCGTCAATAAGATGGATCGTACCGGCGCGAACTTCTTCAAGGTTTATGATCAGATGCGCGCGCGTCTGAAGGCCAATCCGATCCCTTTGCAGATTCCAATTGGCGCCGAAGAGAATTTTCTGGGTGTAGTCGATCTGGTGAAGATGAGAGCAATTTATTGGGACGACGCGTCCCAGGGCATGAAATTTGATTACCGCGAAATTCCTGAAGAGCTGCTCGAGCAAGCAAAGGAATGGCGTGAAAAGATGGTCGAGGCAGCTGCCGAAGCCACCGAAGAGTTGATGAATAAGTATCTTGAAGAAGGCGATCTAACAGAAGCTGAAATCAAGATGGCGTTGCGTATGCGCACTATCGCTGCAGAAATCGTGCCGATGATGTGTGGAACAGCGTTCAAGAACAAAGGCGTGCAGGCGATGCTGGATGGTGTGATTGAATATTTGCCTTCCCCGGCAGATATTCCGCCTGTCAAAGGTCTCGACGAAGACGACGAACCGACTGAGCGCAAAGCGGAAGATACCGAGAAATTCTCGGCACTGGCATTCAAGATCATGACCGATCCATTCGTTGGCCAATTGATTTTCTTCCGGGTGTACTCCGGCACGATCAAATCCGGCGACACCGTGTTTAACCCTGTAAAAAACAAAAAAGAGCGTCTGGGCCGAATCCTGCAGATGCACGCAAATCAGCGCGAAGAAATCAAGGAAGTTCATGCCGGCGATATTGCCGCGGCAGTTGGCCTGAAAGATGCAACAACCGGTGAAACGCTGTGCGACCCGAGCTCGATCATCACGCTGGAGCGCATGGTGTTCCCGGAGCCGGTAATTTCACAGGCAGTCGAACCGAAAACCAAGGTCGACCAGGAAAAAATGGGCTTGGCGTTGAATCGCCTTGCGCAGGAAGATCCATCGTTCCGCGTCAAGACAGACGAAGAGTCGGGCCAGACGATCATTGGCGGCATGGGTGAATTGCACCTTGAGATTATCGTCGACCGGATGCGCCGTGAATTCGGCGTTGAGGCAACTGTCGGTAAGCCACAGGTTGCTTATCGCGAAACGATTCGCAAGGTCTGCGAAGAGGTTGAGGGCAAATTCGTCAAGCAGTCCGGCGGTCGCGGTCAGTATGGTCACGTGGTGTTGAAGATCGAGCCGCAAGAGCCGGGCAAGGGCTTTGAATTCGTTGATGCGATCAAAGGCGGTACAGTGCCACGCGAATACATTCCTGCAGTAGAAAAAGGTGTTCGCGAAACGCTGACATCGGGCGTGATGGCCGGTTATCCGGTGGTCGATGTCAAGGTTACGCTGTTCTTCGGTTCCTACCATGACGTCGACTCGAACGAAAACGCGTTTCGTATGGCCGCTTCGATGGCATTCAAGGATGGCTGCCGCAAAGCATCGCCGGTCATTCTCGAACCAATGATGGCTGTGGAAGTCGAGACGCCTGAAGATTATGCCGGGACTGTAATGGGCGATCTGTCGTCACGCCGTGGCATGGTCCAGGGCATGGATGAAATCGCTGGCGGTGGCGGCAAGATCATCAAGGCCGAAGTGCCGCTGTCCGAAATGTTCGGTTACTCGACCTCGTTGCGATCGGCAACTCAGGGGCGTGCGACCTACACAATGGAATTCAAGCATTACTCTGAAGCGCCGAAAAATGTAACCGAGGCAATCGTCAGCTCGAAGAGCAAATAAATTTTACCTGACGGGTTCATCACTGGATGAATCCTTCGATCAATTCAATCGTTCTTTTTGAGGGAAAAACAAGATGGCAAAGAGTAAATTCGAGCGCACGAAGCCGCACGTCAATGTAGGCACGATTGGTCACGTTGACCATGGCAAGACGACTTTAACGGCAGCCATTGCGACGGTATTGTCGAAGAAGTACGGCGGTGAAGCCAAGGCCTACGACCAGATCGACGCGGCACCGGAAGAGAAGGCGCGCGGGATCACCATCAACACCGCGCACGTCGAGTACGAAACCGCAGTGCGCCATTATGCCCACGTGGACTGCCCAGGCCACGCCGACTATGTCAAGAACATGATTACCGGTGCTGCGCAAATGGACGGCGCCATTCTGGTGTGTTCGGCAGCTGACGGCCCGATGCCGCAAACGCGTGAGCACATCCTGCTGGCGCGTCAGGTCGGTGTGCCGTACATCATCGTGTTTTTGAACAAATGCGACATGGTCGACGATGCCGAGTTGCTCGAGCTGGTCGAAATGGAAGTGCGCGAACTGCTATCGAAATACGAATTCCCCGGCGACGACCTGCCCATCATCCAGGGCTCGGCCAAGCTCGCTCTGGAAGGCGACACAGGCGTGCTCGGTGAAGAAGCCATCATGAAGCTGGCCGAAGCGCTCGACACCTACATCCCTACACCCGAGCGTGCCATTGACGGCGCCTTCCTGCTGCCGGTCGAAGACGTGTTCTCGATCTCCGGTCGCGGCACCGTTGTCACCGGTCGTATCGAGCGTGGCATCGTCAAGGTTGGTGAAGAGCTTGAAATCATTGGCATTCGCGACACCCAAAAGACCACCTGCACCGGCGTGGAAATGTTCAGGAAGCTGCTCGACCAAGGTCAGGCAGGCGACAACGTCGGTGTGCTGCTGCGCGGCACCAAGCGTGAAGACGTCGAGCGGGGCCAGGTATTGGCCAAGCCGGGTTCGATCAAGCCGCACAAGCATTTCACCGGCGAGATCTATGTATTGTCGAAAGACGAAGGCGGACGTCACACACCGTTTTTCAACAACTACCGTCCGCAGTTCTATTTCCGCACCACCGACGTGACAGGCTCGATCGAGCTGCCCAAGGACAAGGAAATGGTCATGCCGGGTGACAACGTCTCGATCACGGTCATGCTGATCAACCCGATTGCCATGGAAGAAGGCCTGCGCTTTGCCATTCGCGAAGGCGGCCGTACCGTGGGCGCCGGTGTGGTGGCTAAAATCATCGAGTAAGCTTGTCCTGCAATGACCGTTGAAGAACAATCTTTGTACGGTAGTGCGTAGTCATCATTGCTCTTTTTCTCAAAAACGCTAGGGGTGACATATCACCCCTAGCCTGTTCTTTTTAAGGCACGTCATGTCCACAGCAGCAAATCAGCAGCAACCTCAGAAGGCAGCACAGAACGTCAAAGCTGCGCAAAGTCAGAAGATACGCATTCGCCTGAAAACATTCGACTATCGGCTTGCCGATCAATCGGCGCTGGAGATCGTTGAAACAGCAAAGCGCACAGGTGCAGTCGTGCGCGGGCCGGTACCATTGCCAACACGTATTCAGCGCTTCGACATTCTGCGTTCACCACACGTCAACAAGACGTCACGTGACCAATTCGAGATCCGTACACACGTGCGTCTCATCGATATCGTCGATCCGACCGACAAAACAGTTGACGCATTGATGAAGCTAGATCTACCGGCTGGTGTCGATGTCGAAATCAAGCTGCAATAAAGTTTTAACCGTCTATTAATTTAAAGAAGCACCGGAGCCGGACATACCACAATTAACAGTTGTGGTGCAAAGCCTTGCACGTTATAATCGCCGACTTCGGTCAGTGTGCGCACGGGATTTTCCGCTTGGTGCCTTTCCGCGATTAGTTTTTTGTAAAGTTTTCTAATATCAGCCCTGCCCAATCGTAGGCGGGAATGGAGAATAAAGTGAACCAAGACCAAGATCAAGGCCAAAGCCAAGGCCTGGTTGGTCGCAAGGTTGGCATGATGCGTATTTTCACGGATGACGGGGATTCCATTCCAGTTACCGTGGTCGACGTATCAAATAACCGTGTGACTCAAATCAAAACGCCAGCAACAGACGGTTATTCCGCTGTTCAGGTGTCATTCGGTCATCGGCGTGCTTCCCGTGTGAACAAGGCTGCGGCCGGTCACCACGCGAAAGCAGGCGTCGAAGCCGGTACCGCTCTCGTCGAATTCCGTATTTCCGCTGAGCGCGCCAGCGCGCTGAAGCTGGGTGATCATATCGCCTGTACGCTGTTCGAAGTCGGCCAGAAAGTGGACGTGCAAGGTACTTCCATTGGTAAGGGTTATGCCGGCGTCATCAAGCGTTATAACTTCAGTTCAGGTCGCGCAACACACGGTAACTCCCGTTCGCACAATGTACCGGGTTCGATCGGTATGGCGCAGGATCCGGGTCGCGTGTTCCCTGGCAAGCGCATGACCGGTCACATGGGTGACGTCACTGTCACCACGCAGAACCTGGAAATTGCACGTGTCGACGCCGACCGTCAGCTTTTGCTCGTCAAAGGTGCTGTACCAGGCGCAAAGAACGGCCAAGTGATCGTCTCTCCTGCCATCAAAACCAAAGCCAAGAAGGGAGCCTAAGCAATGGAACTCAAGCTCCTGAATGACAAGGGTCAGTCTGCTTCGAACGTTGTTGCGCCAGACACCATTTTTGGCCGCGATTACAACGAAGCATTGATTCACCAAGTCGTTGTCGCTTACCAGGCAAATGCCCGCAGCGGGAATAGCAAGCAAAAAAATCGTGAGGAAGTACATCACACGACCAAAAAGCCATGGCGACAAAAGGGTACGGGTCGCGCTAGAGCCGGTATGTCATCTTCACCATTATGGCGTGGCGGCGGTCGAATTTTTCCGAATTCGCCCGATCAGAACTATACCCACAAGGTCAACAAGAAGATGTATCGCGCAGGTGTCTGCTCGATCCTCTCGCAGTTGGCCCGTGAAGGCCGTATCTCGATCATTGAAGACCTAGTTGTCGATGCGCCAAAAACAAAGCTGCTGTCACAAAAATTGAAAGATATGGGTCTCGACTCCGTGTTGATCATCACCGACAGCATTGATGAAAATCTTGACCTGGCATCGCGCAATCTTCCGCATGTGCTGGTAGTTGAGCCGCGCTATGCAGACCCTGTGTCACTCGTGTATTACAAGAAAATCGTGATCACCAAACAGGCGCTGGCGAAGATTGAGGAGATGCTGGCATGAGCGCGACCCAAAAGCACAGTGAAGAACGCTTGATGAAGGTACTGCTCGCACCGGTAATTTCTGAGAAAGCGACATTTGTTTCCGAGAAAAATGAGCAGGTCGTCTTTCTGGTGATGCCGGATGCAACCAAGCTCGAAATCAAAGCTGCAGTTGAAATGCTGTTCAAGGTCCAGGTTGAGTCCGTCCAGGTAGCCAATCGCATGGGTAAGAAAAAGCGCTCCGGTAAATTCAACGGTCGCCGCAATCACACCCGTCGTGCATTTGTCTGTTTGCGGCCCGGCCAGGAAATTAACTTCACCGAGGAGGCTAAATAATGGCACTCGTTAAAGTCAAGCCAACCTCACCAGGTCGTCGTGGCATGGTCAAGGTGGTCACGCCCGGTTTGTATAAGGGTCGCCCGTTTGACGCATTGATTGAGGCGCAATCGAAAAGTGCTGGCCGGAACAACAATGGCCACATCACCACTCGCCATATTGGCGGTGGTCACAAGCAGCATTACCGCATGATCGATTTCAAGCGGACTAAGGATGGCATTCCAGCCAAGGTCGAGCGCATCGAATACGATCCGAATCGAACTGCCAACATCGCACTGTTGTGCTACGCCGATGGTGAGCGCCAATACATCATTGCAACCAAAGGTTTGGCAGTCGGTGACCAATTGATGAATGGCTCCGAAGCCCCGATCAAGGCGGGAAACTGCTTGCCGATTAGAAATATTCCAGTCGGTACGATCATGCACTGCGTGGAAATGCTGCCTGGCAAAGGTGCGCAAATGGCGCGTACTGCCGGCGCTGGTGTGGTTCTGATGGCTCGTGAAGGCACGTATGCCCAAGTGCGTTTGCGTTCTGGCGAGGTGCGTCGCGTACATGTCGAATGCCGCGCAACCGTTGGCGAAGTAGGGAATGCGGAGCATAGCCTGCGCAAGATCGGCAAAGCCGGTGCAATGCGTTGGCGCGGCGTTCGCCCTACCGTTCGCGGTGTGGTCATGAATCCGGTGGACCACCCGCACGGTGGTGGTGAAGGCAAGACAGCCGCTGGTCGTCACCCAGTGTCGCCATGGGGTCAGCAGACTAAAGGCAAGAAGACGCGTCGCAACAAGCGCACAACTTCCATGATTGTCTCTCGTCGTGGCAAGAAATAAGGAATAGCACATGACACGTTCATTAAAAAAAGGGCCGTTCTGCGACGGTTACCTGGTAAAAAAAGTCGAGAAAGCTCAGGCGATCAAAGACAAGAAGCCAATCAAAACCTGGTCCCGTCGTTCGACGATCATGCCCGATTTTATCGGTTTGACGATCGCCGTTCATAATGGCAAACAGCACATTCCTGTGTATGTTTCGGAAAACATGGTGGGTCACAAGCTCGGCGAATTTGCATTGACCCGGACGTTCAAGGGACATGCGGCCGACAAGAAGGCAAAGAAATAAGGTCCGATGATGGAAACTAAAGCTTCCCTGCGTGGTGTGCGTCTTTCGGCCCAAAAAGGCCGTCTCGTCGCAGACCTGATCCGCGGCAAAAAAGTTGATCAAGCCCTCAACATTCTGCAATTTAGCCCGAAAAAAGGGGCGGTCATTATTAAACGTGTTCTTGAGTCTGCAATCGCAAACGCTGAACACAATGACGGTGCAGACATTGATGAGTTGAAAATCACGACGATCTACGTCGAAAAAGGCTCGGTCCTTAAGCGCTTCACAGCGCGTGCAAAAGGCCGGGGCGACCGTATTTCAAAACAATCCTGTCACATATACGTGACTGTCGGAAACTAAGGGGTCAAGATGGGTCAGAAGATACATCCTACCGGTTTTCGTCTTTCAGTCACGCGTAACTGGGGTTCGCGTTGGTATGCAGGCAATAACAGTTTTGCCAAAATGCTCAATGAAGATCTCAAGGTCCGCGCGTACTTGAAGAGAAAGCTAAAGAACGCTTCGGTTGGGCGCGTGGTCATCGAACGGCCGGCGAAAAATGCACGCATCACCATATACAGCTCCAGGCCAGGCGTTGTCATTGGTAAAAAAGGCGAAGATATTGAAGTGTTGAAGTCGGCACTGACTAAAATGATGGGTGTGCCGGTGCACGTCAACATCGAAGAGATTCGCAAACCTGAAACTGATGCACAACTAATTGCTGCGTCGATTGCGCAGCAGTTGGAAAAACGCATCATGTTCCGCCGCGCGATGAAGCGTGCGATGCAGAATGCAATGCGTCTCGGCGCGTTGGGCATCAAGATTATGTCGTCTGGCCGATTAAATGGTATTGAGATTGCACGTAAGGAATGGTATCGCGAAGGTCGTGTCCCTTTGCATACCCTACGCGCCGACATTGATTATGGTTTCGAAGAAGCCCTGACGACTTACGGCATCATTGGTATCAAAGTATGGGTGTACAAAGGCGATCGTCTTGCGAGCGGCGAGGCACCGACAATTGACATGACATCCGACGATGAAAAGCGCCGGCGTTCGCCGCGACGTGACGATGGCAAGCCAAGTAGCCGGCCTCGTACCCCCCGTCCCGAGGGAGCGCCAAGCATGGGGGCGCCAGGCGCCGCACCTGCAGCCAAGCGCGTTCGGTCCAAAAAGCCGGATGGCGCTGCAGATGTTGCAGCAACAGTTCCAGCAGTGAAAGCAGGAGAATAATCATGCTGCAACCAGCACGTAGGAAATATCGCAAGGAACAGAAGGGCCGCAATAAGGGCATTTCGCACGCACGTGGCACGGCAGTATCTTTCGGGGAATTTGGCTTGAAAGCAGTGGGACGTGGGCGTATTACCGCTCGTCAGATTGAGGCGGCGCGTCGCGCTATGACTCGCCACATCAAACGTGGCGGTCGGATCTGGATTCGTATCTTCCCGGACAAGCCAATTTCGCAGAAACCTGCTGAGGTTCGTATGGGTAACGGCAAGGGTAACCCTGAGTATTACGTTGCCGAGATCCAGCCTGGAAAGATGCTTTACGAAATGGACGGCGTCGATGAGACATTGGCCCGCGAAGCGTTTCGCCTAGCTGCTGCGAAGCTGCCGCTTTTGACGACATTTGTCGTGCGCCAAGTCGGCCTATAAGGGAGTGAACATGAAGACATCAGAACTCCGCGGCACAGATGCGGCTGCGTTGACAAAAGAGCTGAATGATCTGCTGAAAGCGCAGTTCGGCTTACGTATGCAGATCGCGACGCAACAGCTTAACAATACATCGCAGCTGAAAAAAGTCCGGCGCGACATCGCACGGGTTAAAACTGTCATGAACGTGAAGGACGCCAAATAATGAATGAGCCAGTCAAACCAGCGCTAAAGCGTACGCTGATCGGCAAAGTGGTGTCCGATAAGATGGAAAAGACCGTGACAGTGCTGATTGAGCGTCACGTGAAGCATCCTCTATATGGCAAAATCATTATGCGTTCCAATAAATATCACGCGCACAATGAAGGTAATACTGCGAAGACAGGTGACATGGTTGAAATCCAAGAGGGTCGGCCGATCTCCAAGACCAAAGCTTGGAGCGTTACACGTGTTATTCAAACTGCGCAAATTGTTTAACTAGTTATTGCGTGCCCAGTACATTAGTGCGACAATGTTGGCCTTCGTTCATGATGCGCCTCGCAAATTTTGGGGGAAAGTCGGGTACGCAAGATTTGTTAGAGTTAAGTTTTGGAAGTCATCCACCTCATCGGTGCCTGCCTAGGGTACTTACGGGACCAAGACTAACCGTGGTGTCGCATGGTGCGGCAGCGACGGGTTAAGTTGGGAAAGAAAATATTATGATTCAAACTGAAAGCCGGCTCGAAGTGGCCGATAACACCGGCGCGCGTGAAGTTCTCTGCATTAAGGTGTTGGGAGGATCAAAGCGCCGCTACGCGGGTATAGGTGATCTGATCAAGGTTACGATCAAAGTTGCTGCGCCACGTGGACGTGTTAAAAAAGGCGAAATTTATTTCGCGGTAGTGGTCCGGACTGCCAAAGGTGTGCGGCGTCAAGACGGTTCACTGATCAAATTTGATAACAACGCTTGCGTTTTACTTAATGCAAAGCACGAGCCAATCGGGACCCGTATTTTTGGACCAGTCACCCGCGAGTTGCGCACCGAACGGTTTATGAAAATCGTGTCGCTAGCTCCTGAAGTTTTGTAAGGAATCGTCATGGATAAAATTTGTAAAAATGACAGCGTCATCGTATTGACTGGAAAAGACAAGGGCAAGCGCGGTGTTGTAACTAAGCGCGTCGATGCAAACTATGTTCTGGTCGAAGGCGTAAATGTCGCGAAAAAGGCGACCAAGCCAAATCCGATGACCGGCACCGCTGGTGGAATCGTAGACAAGGTCATGCCGATTCATGTTTCGAACGTCGCGTTGTTCAATGCTGCTACAGGTAAGGCAGACCGTGCTGGTGTAAAAGATGTCGATGGTAAAAAGACGCGCGTCTATAAATCCAGCGGTGAATCCGTTAAGGTGCAATAAATCATGGCTCGTCTACAAGAAATCTATGTAAAAAAAGTCGCGCCTGAGTTGTCGGCAAAATTTGGCTACAAATCTACAATGGAAGTGCCGCGCATATTGAAGATCACTTTAAATATGGGGTTATCTGAAGCGATCGCTGATAAGAAAATCATTGAGCATGCCGTTGGAGATCTGACAAAAATTGCTGGTCAGAAGCCGGTGGTGACAAAAGCTAAAAAGGCGATCGCTGGATTCAAGATTCGCGAGGGCTATCCTATCGGTTGTATGGTCACGCTTCGTGGCACGCGAATGTTCGAATTCTTGGATCGTCTTATCACGGTAGCTTTACCGCGTGTTCGCGATTTTCGGGGTGTGTCCGGTCGTGCATTTGATGGTCGCGGCAATTACAACGTCGGTGTGAAAGAGCAGATTATTTTCCCCGAGATTGAGTACGACAAGATTGACGTGTTGCGTGGAATGAATATCAGTATCACGACAACTGCGAAGACCGACGATGAAGCAAAAGCGCTTCTCGCCGCATTTAAATTCCCGTTTAGAAACTGAGGTTGCCATGGCAAAACTGGCCCTGATTAACCGCGAGCAGAAGCGTGCAGACCTGGTAAAGAAGTATGCCGGCAAGCGTGCTCAGCTGAAGGCGATCATTGATGACCAATCGAAGTCGGATGAAGAGCGTTACGAGGCGCGCCTGAAGTTGCAGGCTCTGCCGCGCAATTCCGCACCGACCCGCCAACGTAATCGTTGCGCATTGACCGGTCGTCCCCGTGGCACTTTCCGAAAATTCGGTTTGGCCCGTACCAAAATCCGTGAAATCGCCATGCGTGGCGAAATTCCGGGTATGACAAAAGCCAGCTGGTAATAGGAGAATATGCAATGAGTATGAGCGATCCTATCGCCGATATGCTGACCCGTATCCGCAATGCGCAAGTTGTACAAAAGGTTTCGGTAGTCATGCCGTCATCGAAGGTCAAGATTGCTATTGCCAACGTTCTGAAGGACGAGGGTTACATTGAGGATTTTGCAGTGTCAGAAGATGCTGGAAAAGCGGAATTGAAAATCGGCTTGAAGTATTACGCAGGTCGCCCTGTCATCGAGCGCCTGGAGCGCGTGTCTCGCCCGGGGCTGCGCGTCTACAAAGGTAAGGACGATATACCTAACGTGATGAATGGCCTAGGGGTGGCGATCGTTTCAACACCTCGCGGCGTCATGACTGATCGCAAGGCGCGCGCAACCGGCGTCGGTGGCGAAGTCATTTGTTACGTCGCTTAAGGAGTCAAATATGTCACGTGTTGGAAAAATGCCGATTGCACTGCCAAAGGACGCCGAGGCGACCATTTCTGCAGAGCTAATCGTAGTTAAGGGTCCGTTAGGAACGTTGCGGCAGGCGCTGACCGGCTTGGTTAATGTAGTCAATGATGATGGCTCACTGAAATTCGAAGCCGCAAACGACAGTCGTGAGGCCAATGCGATGTTTGGCACGCTTCGCGCCTTGGTCAACAACATGGTGACTGGTGTCACTAAGGGTTTCGAGAAAAAGCTTGTCCTTGTCGGTGTTGGATACAAAGCGCAAGCTCAAGGCGAGAAGTTGAATCTATCGCTTGGCTTTTCTCATCCGGTGGTACATCAGATGCCTGAAGGCGTTACATGCACAACGCCAACGCCAACTGAAATTCTGATCAAAGGTAACAATCGTCAGCAGGTCGGACAGGTTGCTGCGGAAATTCGCGCCTACCGCCCACCGGAGCCATATAAGGGCAAGGGCGTTCGGTACATGGGTGAAGTCGTCGCGCTTAAAGAAACCAAGAAGAAGTAACAGGGATTGATTATGGACAAGAAACAATCACGCTTGCGTCGCGGTCGGCAGACCCGGGCGAAAATCGCAGAGCTGAAGGTTAATCGGCTCGCGGTGCATCGGACCAACTCGCACATTTACGCGACCATCATCAGCCCAGACGCCAAGATATTGGCATCGGCTTCTACGCTGGAAGCAGAAGTCCGGCTGGAGCTGGCAGGGCAGTCCGGCAAGGGTGGCAACGCCGCTGCGGCTGCTTTGATCGGTAAGCGCGTTGCAGAAAAAGCATTGAAAGCCGGCATCGCTGAGGTTGCGTTCGACCGCTCCGGTTTCCGTTATCACGGCCGCGTCAAAGCTGTAGCTGAAGCTGCACGCGAAGCTGGTCTGAAGTTCTAAGGAAGAATCGTTATGGCAAAGATGCAATCGAAGATGCAAAGCGAGAAGCCGGACGACGGCATGCGCGAAAAAATGATCGCTGTCAATCGCGTGACCAAGGTGGTCAAGGGAGGCCGGATTATGGGTTTCGCTGCACTTGCAGTAGTTGGGGACGGCGACGGCCGTATCGGTATGGGCAAGGGAAAGTCTAAGGAAGTGCCGGTGGCAGTGCAAAAGGCAATGGAAGAGGCGCGTCGAAAGATGATCAAGGTTACGTTAAAAAACGGTACGCTCCAGCATGCCGTGACTGGTAAGCATGGTGCCTCGTCAGTATTGATGGCGCCCGCAAAGGATGGTGCTGGTGTGATTGCTGGCGGCCCAATGCGTGCAATTTTTGAGGTGATGGGTGTAACTAATGTTGTTGCCAAGTCGAATGGCTCAACTAATCCCTACAACCTGGTTCGTGCAACGCTGGACGGCTTGGCGAAAATGAATACGCCTTCTGAGATAGCAGCCAAGCGTGGTAAGTCGGTTGAAGAAATTCTGGGCTAAGGAGAGCAAGATGGCATCAGTAGAGAAAAAAACCGTCAAGGTAACTCTAGTTATGGGCTTGATTGGTACACGTGAGACACACCGTGCCACGGTTCGCGGTCTGGGACTTCGAGGCATCAATTCAGTATCGGAGTTGGAAGATACGCCGGCTGTTCGGGGCATGATTAACAAAGTGTCTTATCTTGTGAAAGTGGTGGCGTAGGGCGTATGCCTTTGCCAGGAGCAAAATTATGGAATTAAATACACTTCAGCCAGCGGACGGCGCAAAGCATTACAAGCGGCGCGTGGGTCGCGGTATTGGATCGGGGATGGGCAAAACAGCCGGTCGCGGTCACAAAGGTCAAAAGTCACGTGCAGGTGGATTTCACAAGGTCGGCTTCGAGGGTGGACAGATGCCTTTGCAGCGTCGTCTCCCGAAGCGCGGCTTTAAGTCTTTGGCTACACCATACAAGGCTGAAGTAAGGCTTTCGGATTTGGAAAGCTTGCCGACCGAGATAGACGTGCTGGTCTTAAAACAGGCTGGCTTGGTTGGCGAGTTGGCGCGTGTGGTGCGAGTTATTCTGTCTGGCAAAATCACCAAGGTGGTTACGCTTAAGGGCTTGATAGCAACCAAGGGTGCCCGTGCTGCAATTGAAGCGGCCGGCGGATCGATTGCCTAAGTCCCTGCTTTAAGGTGTAACAAGTGGCTACTACTCGTCAGGTTGCTAAAAACACCGGAAGCGGTTTCCCATGGAACCGCTTGTGGTTCCTGTTGGGCGCGTTGGTCGTCTATAGAATCGGTGCGCATATTCCTGTGCCCGGTATAGATCCGAATCAGCTAGCGCAATTGTTCAAGCAGAACCAAGGCGGAATCCTTGGAATGTTCAACATGTTTTCCGGTGGTGCATTATCGCGCTTTACGATTTTTGCCCTAGGAATCATGCCCTACATTTCAGCTTCGATCATCATGCAACTGATGTCAATTGTTTCTCCCCAGTTGGAAGCTCTAAAGAAAGAAGGGGAAGCCGGCCGGCGCAAGATTACGCAGTACACGCGTTATGGCACCTTGGTTTTGGCGACCTTCCAGGCCTTTGGTATCGCTGTGGCATTGGAGTCGCAGGCAGGGTTAGTGATTGACCCGGGATTTGCGTTTCGCTTCACAACAGTAGTCACTTTGCTGACTGGAACAATGTTTTTGATGTGGCTAGGCGAGCAGATTACCGAGCGCGGTTTGGGCAATGGTATTTCGATCATCATTTTTGCTGGTATTGCTGCCGGGTTGCCGAGCGCAATAGGTGGGTTGTTTGAATTGGTTGCCACCGGATCGATGAATGCATTGTCAGCTATCCTGATTGTGCTGATCGTTGCTGCAGTGACTTACCTTGTTGTATTCATCGAGCGTGGGCAGCGTAAAATTTTGGTGAACTACGCGAAACGCCAGGTCGGTAACAAGATCTATGGCGGCCAGAGTAGTCACTTGCCGTTGAAGTTGAACATGGCGGGTGTGATTCCGCCGATTTTTGCCTCATCAATTATCCTGTTTCCGTCGACGATCGTCAGCTGGTTCACGTCTGCTGGCGACTCAGCGAACCCGGTGATCCGATTCTTGAAGGATTTGGCAGCATCGATGGCGCCAGGCGAGCCGATTCATGCACTGCTTTATGCATCGGCAATCGTTTTCTTTTGCTTTTTCTATACTGCCCTGGTATTTAACAGTAAGGAAACTGCAGATAATTTGAAAAAAAGCGGTGCATTTGTTCCTGGCATTCGGCCTGGTGACCAGACGGCCCGCTACATTGACCGCATATTGACGCGGTTAACGTTGGCTGGTGCGGTATACATCACTTTAGTTTGCCTGTTGCCGGAATTTTTGATTGCTCGCTGGAAGGTGCCTTTCTATTTTGGTGGTACGTCACTGCTTATTATCGTAGTGGTCACGATGGATTTCATGGCGCAGGTACAAAATTACGTAATGTCGCAGCAATACGAATCGCTACTCCGTAAAGCTAATTTCAAAGGCGGAGTTCCGACGCGATAAGCGTCCAGGTAAACGGACAAGACGAATGGCAAAAGACGACGTAATTCAAATGCAAGGTGAAATTCTGGAGAATCTCCCGAACGCCACCTTTAGAGTAAAGCTAGAAAATGGACATGTCGTGTTAGGGCATATTTCAGGCAAAATGCGGATGAACTATATTCGGATTTTGCCTGGCGATAAGGTAACGGTCGAACTGACGCCCTACGACTTAAGCCGCGCACGTATTGTATTTAGAACGAAGTAGACTACGGTGGTCTGACAGCTGAGTAGGCCACGGAAACTCTGGCAATCAACTCGAGTGTCGCTTGGTTCCGCACCGTTGCTTATAGATAGTATTTTTGAAAAAGGGAGGGCAAAAATGAAAGTGCTCGCATCAGTCAAGCGGATTTGCCGCAACTGCAAGATCATCAAGCGCAAGGGTGTAGTGCGCGTGATCTGTATCGAACCGCGCCATAAACAGCGCCAGGGTTAATTAACGTTATTGATTGAGGAATAACGAATGGCACGTATTGCAGGGGTAAACATCCCAAATCATCAGCACGCGATCATTGGCTTGATGGCGATTTACGGTATCGGTCGTTCGCGCTCGCAGGATATCTGCATAAGCGCTGGCGTACCGATGGATAAAAAAGTCAAGGATCTGGACGATAGCGAGCTTGAAAAGCTTCGTGACGAAATCGCTAAGTTCATCGTCGAGGGTGACTTGCGTCGTGAAATCTCGATGAACATCAAGCGATTGATGGACCTTGGTTGCTATCGCGGCATGCGACACCGCAAGGGTCTTCCTTGCCGTGGACAGCGTACGCGCACGAATGCACGTACGCGCAAGGGGCCGCGTAAGGCAGCACAGTCGCTGAAGAAATAACCCGCGCTGGTCGCTGGACCGGCCGGTCGATGAGAAGTTGGATTCTAGGAAATCATCATGGCAAAAGCACCAAATAACGCCGCCGCAGCAAGGGTGCGCAAGAAGGTAAAGAAGAACGTTGCTGAAGGCATTGCGCACATTCACGCGTCGTTCAACAACACAATTATTACCATCACCGACCGCCAAGGAAACGCTCTTTCTTGGGCGACGTCCGGCGGTGCAGGCTTCAAGGGATCACGCAAGTCGACTCCTTTCGCTGCGCAGGTCGCTGCTGAAGCTGCAGGAAAGGTTGCTGTCGAGTGCGGCGTTAAAAATCTTGAGGTTCGCATCAAGGGCCCGGGCCCCGGCCGCGAGTCTGCTGTGCGTGCGTTGAACAACCTTGGCATCAAAATTACGCAAATTCAGGACGTCACGCCGGTTCCCCATAATGGCTGCCGTCCACCGAAGCGCCGTCGCATCTAAGCAAGGTTGCTATCGGGACCGGCAGCTATCGTCGGTTGCCGTTTTTCGTCATATGTCGCCCGTCAATATTCTTGGCGGGCGTTGTCCTTAAGCCCACCGTTTGATTTGAAAAATCAGACTAGCGCTCCCGATCCACCCTGGATTGCCTGGAGTGTCATTTAAAAAAGGAATTTTCGTGGCACGTTATATTGGACCAAAGGCAAAGCTTTCCCGTCGTGAGGGTACCGACCTGTTTCTCAAGAGTGCCCGCCGCTCGCTTGACTCGAAGTGCAAACTTGACTCTAAGCCGGGCCAGCATGGCCGTACCTCCGGCGCTCGTACATCGGACTATGGCAATCAGTTGCGTGAGAAGCAAAAAGTCAAGCGCATGTACGGCATCCTGGAGCGGCAGTTCCGCCGTTACTTTGCCGAAGCTGACCGCCGCAAGGGCAATACCGGGGAAACGTTGCTGAAGCTTTTGGAAACAAGGCTTGACAACGTTGTCTACCGCATGGGGTTTGGTTCCACACGCGCCGAGGGCCGTCAATTGGTTTCGCACAAGGCTTTTACGGTCAATGGCATTGTGGTCAACATTGCGTCATACCAGGTCAAGCCGGGCGATGTGGTTGCAGTGCGCGAGAAATCCAGGAAGCAAGTCCGGATCGTGGAAGCGCTTTCCTTGGCTGCGCAGTCAGGCATGCCGTCATGGGTGTCGGTTGATGCGACAAAAATGGAGGGTACGTTCCGCACGCTTCCGGATCGTAGTGAGATAGCCATGGATGTTAATGAGTCGTTGATCGTCGAACTTTACTCCCGCTAAGGTCACCTGCTGTGCAACTAATTGGTTGCCCAGCGAAAAGTACGCATCGGTTTATTTCAAATATCAGCTGTGTGCAAAACAGCAGAGCCGATACTGCGGCTTTACTGAGATATCACAGTCGTACAGACGCCATCAGCCTTATCGGTGTAATGAGCCGAGGGTATTGAAAAGGATTTTTCATGCAAAACAGTTTATTGAAACCACGCATAATCGAAGTGGAAGCGCTCGGAGCAGGTCACGCAAAGGTCGTGATGGAGCCGTTCGAGCGGGGTTATGGGCATACTTTAGGCAATGCCTTGCGGCGTGTGTTGTTGTCCTCGATGGTTGGCTATGCGCCGACAGAAGTCACCATTGCCGGTGTCGTACATGAGTACTCCTCTCTTGATGGCGTCCAGGAAGACGTGGTCGATATGCTGTTGAACTTAAAAGGCGTCGTGTTCAAGCTCCATAACCGTGACGATGTCACGTTGACGCTGAAAAAAGAAGGCGAAGGCGCGGTACTTGCCTCCGACATCGACCTGCCGCACGATGTGGAGCTGGTAAACCCTGACCATGTGATTGCCAACCTGACGGCAGGCGGGAAACTCGACATGCAGATCAAGGTTGAAAAAGGTCGTGGGTATGTGCCGGGCAATGTTCGCCGTCTGTCAGAAGACTCAAACAAGACGATTGGTCGAATTATTCTGGACGCGTCTTTTTCGCCGGTCCGCCGTGTATCGTATTCAGTCGAATCTGCACGGGTAGAGCAACGTACTGATCTTGACAAGCTCGTGATTAACATCGAAACCAACGGTGTTATTTCGCCAGAGGAGGCGATTCGCCAATCCGCACGTGTGCTGGTCGATCAGCTCAATGTCTTCGCTGCACTGGAGGGTACGGAAGCGGCTGCCGAAGCGCCTTCCCGTGCGCCGTCTGTTGATCCGATCCTATTGCGTCCGGTCGACGATTTGGAGCTGACGGTCCGTTCGGCAAATTGCCTGAAGGCTGAAAATATCTATTACATCGGCGATTTGATCCAGCGTAGCGAAAACGAGTTGCTCAAAACACCCAATCTTGGTCGGAAGTCACTTAACGAAATCAAGGAAGTACTGGCTTCGCGCGGTTTGACACTGGGCATGAAGCTGGAAAACTGGCCGCCTGCAGGTCTGGAAAAGTAATCAAACCCTTATTCACCGGCCCGCATCCTGCATCGGCAGGCTGATAGAAGAGCTGGATTCAAACTGTCTTAACAAAGGATTATCATGCGTCACCGTCACGGCTTGCGAAAGCTCAATCGTACTTCTTCCCATCGTTTGGCCATGCTGCGAAACATGACTGTTTCATTGTTGCGGCATGAGGCAATCAAGACTACTGTTCCGAAGGCCAAGGAATTGCGCCGTGTAATTGAGCCCATTCTCACGTTGGGAAAAACAGATACGCTGGCTAATAAGCGTCTGGCTTTCAACCGGTTGCGTGATCGGGAAATGGTTGTCAAGCTGTTTGCGGAGCTCGGACCACGTTATGCAAACCGCAACGGCGGTTACCTGCGCATTCTGAAGATGGGTTTTCGCGTTGGCGACAATGCGCCAATGGCTTATGTCGAATTGCTCGACCGTCCAGAGGTCAGCGAAGCAGACGATACGGTTACAGTAGAATAGGTACAGAATTAGCAGATCACGTTGTTCTGCGCTGCGAAAAAAACCAGGCATTGCCTGGTTTTTTTATTGGCATACCGTTTGCCATTTTTAAATTTAGTGTTGATTGGTACGCCTCATACCGTTATACACATCTTTTTTTCGACTCTACTACAGGCGGCTCTCCATGGAAAAAACAACGTCTTTCGATATATTTTGCTTAAATAATGAGCATATATCCCATGTGTTGCCAGAAAATGTCGCCGTACCATCTGTGTAGAAACGCGACGAAATCACTCTGTAAGTGATCGTTTCACGCGCGAAAAATAGTTGCGCATATCGATATAACTAAATTTAGATGATGTGTTGATCGTGTGCGGCAGCTTTCGAGAGGCCGAGCATAGGGATCTTTTAGTGCGCAGCTTGGTCAAGAAAAAACCGGTTGTATGCGCGCCAATATTGCCGGCAGTACAATCAGTGTGCCGGCGCAAGACTTGGTAAGAAATGCCACCAAAATATTTGTGATGCTGAAAACTGTACGCGGACACTTTGCAGCACTTAAAGCTGCGATCGTCGCTGTAAATATATATGCAGCGCCCAAATTTCTGGCTGTTCCAATATCGCAAAGATTGCCGGCATACCTGGATTGGGTGCAGTCTGAAACGTGCGTGAGATATAGTTGGGCCAAAAGCGACTCAGAAACAATACAGAAGCAATTCGGAGCCAACGGAGTTTGGATAGATAATAACTGACCGGCTAGACTGATTCAAAGGAGAGCCACCTGAGAGCCATGAAAATGTTGTCATTACAAAGACTTACGCTAGGTATCCGTGTAGCTTTCCTGTTTCTCGTGCTTGGCATGGGTTTTCCGGGTCAAACGGCTTATGCCCAGTTCGATGAGGCGTACCTCGAACCCGAAAAGGCTTTTGGGTTGTCGGCAAAAATGGCCGACCCAAAGACCGCGGCAGTCACTTATGAGATTGCTAGTGGCTACTACATGTACCGTGAACGTTTTCAGTTTAGTGCGACCAGTACAGTATTAGGCGTACCGAAGCTCCCATCAGGTAAGGTGAAATTCGATGAGACCTTTCAAAAAGAGGTTGAAACCTACCGTGATGCGGTCACGATTTTCGTGCCGGTTCAAGGTACTGATGCATTTACGCTAACCGTTGTTGCCCAAGGTTGTGCCGACCAGGGCTTATGCTATGCGCCGATGACATCCCAGATCCGATTGTCGCCAGATTCGGCAACGCCTGCCGTGATTAGTCTTGACGGAGTGGGCTCCAGCCAGCCAATGCTGCTTTCCCCCCAAACGGTTGTCAACATCGAGGGTGGCACCAGTGCTAGCAACCAAACTGGCAACCAAACCGGCAACCAAGTTGGCAACCGAATTAACAGTAGTACCGTCACCGGCATTGGCGCCAATCCTGAAAGTAGCAGAATCGGCATGGCATTGAAGTCCGGTAAGCTTATAACGATCTTGCCGTTATTTTTTCTCCTTGGTCTTGGTCTGGCGTTTACGCCGTGCGTACTGCCGATGGTGCCCATTCTTTCATCGATCATCATCGGTGAGGGCAAGGTATCGCGAAGACGTGGTTTTTTTCTGGCACTGACATATTCTCTGGGAATGGCGCTGGTCTATACCGCGCTTGGTCTTGCTGCCGGGCTCATTGGCGAGGGCTTGGCCGCTTACCTGCAAACACCTGTAGTGCTGGGCGCGTTTGCATTGATGATGGTCGGTTTTTCCCTGTCGATGTTCGGATTGTATGACTTGCGTATGCCGGGGTTCATCCAGGCGCGTATCACCCGGGCATCGCAGAATCGACGTGCCGGCAAAACGCTCGGTGTTTTCGTCATGGGTGCTTTGTCGGCATTGATTGTCGGCCCGTGTGTGGTGGCTCCCCTTGCTGGCGCCTTGGTGTACGTCAGCCAGACGCGTGATGTCGTAATCGGCGGCAGCGCCCTGTTTGCTTTGGCAATGGGAATGAGCGTACCGTTGTTGCTGGTGGGTTTGTCTGCAGGTGCACTCCTGCCGCGTGCCGGCGCTTGGATGAACAGTATTCAGCGATTTTTTGGCGTACTGATGTTGAGCGTGGCACTGTGGATGGTTTCGCCCTTGTTACCCATTTCAGTGCAGATGGCAGGATGGGCTGCACTAGGTATCGGATATGGCGCGTTCTTGCTCTGGTCTACGCCAGTCGGGTGGAGGGCTAGGGCATTAGGAATAGCCATGCTGACCCTTGGCTTGACGCAACTGGTTGGCGTTGCTTCGGGTGCCACCGATATGTTCCGGCCCCTGACGCATTTATACGGTGCCAGCCAGCCACCGCTGGCATTTCAGCGGATAAAATCAGTGGCGCAACTCGATGGGCTATTGGCAAGCAACAGCGGGAAAACAGTGTTGCTCGATTTTTATGCTGACTGGTGCGTTGCCTGCAAGGAAATGGAAAAACTGACGTTTGTCGATCCCGGCATACGTCAGCAATTGGCCGGTACCATCCTGCTGCAGGCCGATGTCACGGCCAACAACGCAGAGGATCGTGCCTTGCTGAAACGGTTTCAGTTGTTCGGTCCGCCCGGTATCATTCTTTTCGATACCCGAGGCCGGGAAATACCTGACAGCCGCATTATCGGCTACCAGGGCCCACAGCAATTTTCCCGCTCGATTGCCGTGTTGAAGGCTTTCTAAGCCAATTGTCAGCAGCGGTTGTAATCTGATACACAAGCGGGTGCAGCGTAAAACTTAGACTGGTTTATGCTGTGATACCGAGGCTCGCCCGGTATTTAAGGATACTGAGTGCGCTAGGCACATGCTTAGCTGTGCAAGATCGTTGAATACGGAAAGCGACGAGGCTATAGTGGTCAGCCGGCATTGACGTTGTTGATATGGCCGGTCATTCATGGAGAAAGAAATGAGCTTGCACTTAGGCGATACTGCACCGGACTTTACCCAGGATTCTTCGATTGGCACCCTGCGTTTTCATGAATGGGCCGGGGACTCTTGGGTGATCCTGTTTTCTCACCCGGCAGATTTCACGCCGGTGTGCACCACAGAGCTTGGCTTGACTGCTAAATTGCAGCCGGAATTCGACAAACGCAACGTAAAAGCCATTGCACTTTCGGTTGATTCCCCGGAACACCACGTGCAATGGATCAAGGACATCGAAGAGACCCAGCAAACGGTCGTGGGTTTTCCGGTCATTGCCGACGGCGACCGCTCGGTGTCGACGTTGTATGACATGATTCATCCTGAGCAATCAGGCACCATGACGGTACGCTCGGTTTTCGTGATCGATCCAAAAAAGAAGATTCGACTGACGATGACTTACCCGATGAGCACCGGTCGTAATTTTGATGAAGTGTTGCGGGTGATCGACGCCTTGCAACTTACCGATGGTTATACGGTAGCCACACCCGGCAACTGGCGTGACGGCGACGATGTGATCATTCCTTTGTCGATTCAGGACGACGCCGTGATTCGGGAGAAATATCCGAAGGGATTTTCCGCACAGCGGCCCTATTTACGCCTGACCCCACAGCCGAACAAATAGGGCTACGTACAAAGCGGTTGGCGTGGAAACCAGTAGGCGCGCGACGGTTACTTTTCAGCAGCGTGCCACGGGTATTTGAATGTCCGAATATTTGAATTCAGCACGCCGTCGGCCGCATCACCGCTGCTTTAGCAGACGCGCGATATCGCGGGCGAAGTAAGTCAGCACGCCATCGGCGCCAGCGCGCTTGAATGCGATCATCGCCTCCATCATCGCCTTGTCGTGATCGATCCAGCCGTTACGCGCTGCTGCCTTGATCATTGCGTACTCGCCGCTGACCTGGTAGACAAAGGTAGGCACTTTGAATGTTTCCTTGACGCGGTGCAAGATGTCCAAATAAGGCATGCCTGGTTTGACCATGACCATGTCTGCGCCTTCGGCGATATCCAACGCGACTTCACGCAATGCTTCGTCGCTGTTGGCGGGGTCCATCTGGTAGGTCGACTTGTCGCTTTTGCCGAGGTTACCTGCAGAGCCTACCGCTTCGCGGAAAGGGCCATAAAAAGCTGAGGCGTATTTTGCGGAATACGCCATGATGCGCGTGTGGATGAAATGGTTACTCTCCAGCGCAGCGCGAATGATGCCTATTCTGCCGTCCATCATGTCCGACGGTGCCACGATATCGACGCCAGCCTCGGCCTGTACTAATGCCTGGCGTGCAAGCATGGAGCAGGTCTCGTCGTTCAAGATATGGCCATTGTGGTCGACCAACCCATCCTGACCGTGACTGGTGTAGGGGTCGAGCGCCACGTCCGTCAATATTCCCAGTTCCGGAAAGCGGTCCTTCAAGGCGCGCACGGCACGGGGAACAAGCCCTTTCGAATTCGTGGCCTCGATGCCATCGGCCGTTTTCAGCGCAGGGTTGATCACTGGAAACAATGCCATGACAGGAATGCCCAGGGCTACGCAATCTTCCGCCACTTCCAACAGTACATCCACCGATACGCGTTCGACGCCCGGCATGGAAACAATGTCTTCACGTTGTTGATGGCCGTCGAAAATGAAGACCGGGTAGATCAGATCAGAAGCCGTTACGACATGCTCACGCATCATCGCCCGCGAAAATGCATCCCGGCGCATGCGGCGCATGCGGATGGCTGGATATTGACCTGATGGCAGTTGCGGCGCAATGAAGGGAAGTTTCATGACAAAAAGTTAATTTTTAGAAATATTTAAGATTTGGTGAAACTTATTTCGTACTACGGTGATCTGACCCAGCAGATGACACAGTCGTCTCCCGTTTATCTCCCTGAGCGGGGCTGGCTTGCTAGTGCAATTCGGCGTTACCGCCTTGAAGACATTACGTTCTTCAGGGCTTTTTTTCTTCCGCAAGTGCCGTCACAATTTCCTCATCTTGTTCTTTGACCGTCGATCCAGCAATTGGTGCCGCAGTCAAGCCGACCAACTGTGAAATCCGGGCGTCCGCTTCTTCCAGGCCGACGCGTTTCAAGGCGGAAAAAAGCTGCAGCGTATAGGCATCGACATTACCTTGCGCTTCGGCATAGTGCGCAAAGACGCTTCTGGCTTCCCGCAGTGCGCTGGCGGCATCATTGCGATTGAGCTTGTCGGCCTTGGTCAGGATGCAGTGAATCGGTTTGCCGGTCGGCGCAAACCATTCCAGCATCTGGATATCCAGGTCGGTAAATGGGCGGCGTGCGTCGATGATCAACACCAATGCCGCCAACTGAGTGCGATGCTGCACGTATTCTCCCAGCAATTGCTGCCAGTGCAATTTTGCCGAGCCCGATACCTGCGCATAGCCATAACCCGGCAAATCGACCAGCAGCGCACGGATTTCCTCCACCTTGGTCAGATCCTTGCGATGCTGCCCCACTTGGGCACCGCCAATCGAAAAATAATTAATGTGTTGCGTGCGCCCCGGTGTCTTGGAAGCGAATGCCAGCTTCTTTTGATTGCAAAGAATATTGATCGCTGTCGATTTGCCGGCATTGGAGCGGCCGGCGAAGGCGATTTCCGGCACTACCGTGGAAGGCAGGTCGCGCAGATGATTTACCGTCGTGAAAAAACGGGCTTGCCAGAGTTGGGACATAGTCGAAAAAGGGGAAGCGCAATGAAAAAGCGTGATTAAAAAGTGCCACGCAGTACCGGATAAATCCTGGACGCTTGGTGCAGCAGACGCTGAGTGTAGAAAATCGGGCAGGCGTAAAGAAAATGCCGACAAGCTATTGTACAATATGGGGTTGTGTGCAACGACGTCATTATTCGCAGCGCCGCACAAGATAACAGCATTGTCGCCGCTTGAGCAGAAATTTCATATTGAGTCCCAGGGTGTTTGAATGAATCGTGCGTTTTTATCCGTAGTGAAATCTCTTGCCATGATGGCTTTTGCAGTCGCCTCGAGCGCGCAGGCCGCAGAGGAAAAGAAGGTGGTTGCAGCTGATCCTGCCAAAGGCGAGGCGATCTATGTCAATGGCGACGCCGCTCGCGGCCTTTCTGCCTGCATAGCCTGCCATGGCGCAGCGGGCGCATCGGTCATCGGGCAGAATCCAAAACTCGGTGGCCAGCATGAGGCCTATATCTACAAGCAATTAGTCAATTTCAAAGGCCCGGATCGCAAGAATGCGATCATGACGTCGATTGCGACGATGCTCACCGACGAGGAGATGAAAAATATTTCCGCTTACCTGGACAAGCAAACGGCAAAGCCGGGCGCTGCCAAGAACAAGGAAATCGTCGAACTCGGCAAGCGCATCTATCGCGGTGGAATTGCTGAAAAGAATGTGCCAGCTTGCGCTGCCTGCCATGGTCCGACCGGCGCCGGCATGCCAGCCCAATTCCCCCGACTAAGCGGTCAGCACCAAGAATATTCGACTGCCCAGTTGGTGAGTTTCCGAAACGGTACGCGCAAGAATAGCGCACAGATGACCACGATTTCCAAGCGTTTGTCGGATGATGAAATGCAGGCTGTTTCCGATTACGTCGCGGGGCTGCGCTAGCCTGCCTCGGTACTGCCGGCAAGGCGCTCGGATAGCGCCTACAATTACGATCGGGACACGGGGCAGCGTGTAGGGGTGGCCTACGCGCTGCCTTTTTTTTAGCTTTTTTACCTCGTTTTTTCACGGCGCACCTACAAGTTCAAGACATGATCGTCAGCACCACCGCAGGAGTGCAGCTCACCATTCGTCGTCGCTGGCTTGCCGAGTCGGTGGAGTTGATTTCGTCCATGCGTTTTGCCATCAGCCTGTTGTCGTTGCTGGCAATCGCCTCGGTGCTTGGCACGGTGCTGAAGCAAAACGAGCCATTGCCGAACTATGTCAACCAGTTCGGACCGTTTTGGTTCGAGGTATTCGGCAACGTCAATCTGTATTCCGTCTATGGCGCCTGGTGGTTCCTGTTGATCATGGGCTTTTTAGTGCTCTCGACATCGCTGTGCATCACGCGCAATGCGCCGAAGATGCTGGCCGACATGCGCAGTTGGAAAGAAAACGTGCGCGAGCAGTCGTTGCGCAACTTTCATCATCGGCACGAGTGGGAGGTCGAGGCGCCGCGGGCAGTCGTTGCCGGGGAATTGGCAACCCGCATTGCCGCCAGCGGCTACAAGGTCAAACTGGTACAAAAAGAGCACGCAACGTTAATTGCTGCCAAACAGGGTGCGGCCAACAAGTGGGGTTATATTTTTGCGCACAGTGCGATCGTGGTGATCTGCATCGGCGGCTTGCTGGATTCCGATTTGCCGATTCGGTTTCAGAAACTATTCTATGGCAAGGAAATATTCTCCGGTAATGGCGTGATTGCGGAGATTCCGGCGCAGCACCGTCTGGGGCTTGGCAATCCGACTTTCCGCGGAAATGTCTTGATACCTGAGGGCAGCAGCAGCAACACCGCAATTATCCAGCAACCGGGCGGTGTGTTGATACAGGATTTGCCGATCACCATTCGCCTGAAGCGGTTCATCGTCGATTACTACTCGACAGGCATGCCGAAGCTGTTTGCCAGCGAGGTCATCGTCACCGACAACGAAACCGGCAAGAGCTTTCCGGCGACGATCAAGGTCAATCAGCCGCTGATCCACGAAGGCCTGGCCGTGTACCAGTCCAGTTTCGAAGACGGCGGCAGCAAGCTCAAACTGACCGGGCATACGATGCAAGGCGCACGGCGCGTCGATTTTGCGCTCGTTGGCGAAGTTGGCGGTTCGACGCCATTGCCGAGTGCCGGTGCCGGCGCCGGCGCTTACACGGTGGAGTTCACCGGTTTTCGTCCTTTCAATGTCGAAAACATCAAGGCCTCTGGCGAGGTGGAGGGTGCCGGGCAAGATGTGCGAGGTGTCAATCTTGCCAAGGGCTTCGGGCAATCCGTTAGCGAAGGGCTGGACAAGCGGCTTGGCAATGCGGCAAAGAATGCCAATAGCAAGGAGTTGCGCAATGTCGGGCCGAGCGTGCAATACAAGTTACGTGACAAGACAGGCCAAGCTCGCGAATATCATAATTATATGGTTCCGACGGTACTCGACGGCACCAATGTGTTTCTAACCGGCACACGCGATACGCCCGATGGACCGTTCCGGTATCTGCGTATTCCAGCCGATGACAATGCCTCGGTAGAGGAATGGATGCGCCTGCGCGGGGCGCTACAGAACTCGGCGCTGCGCGCGCTGGCTGCGCAGCGTTATGCGCGGCGGGTACTGCCTGCCGATAGCGACGGTGGCAAATTACAGGCGCAACTGATCCAGTCGGCTGAACGTGGAATGAGCATTTTTGCTGGCGATGGGAGTTCTGCCGGGTATGTCGCGGTATCAAAATTCCTGGAGCGGGTGCCGCCAGCCGAGCAGGAAAAAGCGGCCAATGTATTCATGAAGATTCTTAACGGCAGTCTGTGGGACCTGTGGCAGGCAGCGCGCGAAAAAGATGGTTTGAAGCCGGTCGCAGCGGACGAGGCGCATGCCCGGTTCCTGCAATCGGCTACCAACGCCTATGCCGACGCTTTTTTCTATGCGGCGCCGGTCTATCTGCAACTTGCCGGTTTCGAAGAAATCAAGGCATCGGTTTTTCAAGTGACGCGATCGCCTGGAAAGAATGTCGTCTACCTTGGCTGCCTGTTACTGGTACTAGGCGTTTTTTCAATGCTTTACATCCGGGAACGCCGGGTATGGGTATGGGTTAAATCGCCGGCCGGCTCGGTTGGAGACGGGCGGTCTCAGGCATTGATGGCGATGAGTTCACAACGCAAGACACTCGACTTCGAGCATGAGTTCGAAAAGCTCAGACAGCAGTTGACGGCATCACAGAAATAAATCCGAAGCAATGGGAGCACATATGGAACTGACAAACGCACGACCCTACACGCCGACACCCGGCTTCTTCAAGCGGCTCACGATACCGGACTGGCTGTTCGGCGCTGCCTTGATGGCTGCGGCCCTGTATGCGCTCAGCCGGTTCGGCGCCTACATGGATGGCTATGAAAAGGTAATTCTCATGATGACAGCGCCGGCGCTAGCGTGGCTGGGATGGTACTGGAAGCCCATGCGCGGCCTGACTGTGCTGCTGGCGGTGCTGGCATTGGGGGCAATGGCGCTCTACGGCGGCGCACTCGACATGGCGAACAAGAAATTTCTGCTGAAATATCTGTTGTCGAGCCAGTCAGCAATTCTCTGGATGAGCACGTTATTTTTTCTGTCCACCCTGTTTTATTGGGGAGGATTGATCGCCCGGTCAGATTTTGGCGCCTCGGTCGGCAGCAAGTTGTGCTGGGCGGCAGTGGTCATGGGTTTTACCGGCATGCTGGTACGCTGGTACGAATCGTATCTGATCGGCGTCGACATTGGTCACATACCGATCTCCAATCTGTATGAAGTATTCGTCCTGTTTTCGCTGATCACAGCACTGTTCTATCTCTATTACGAGCAGCACTACAAGACCAGGCAACTCGGGCCGTTTGTGATGCTGATCATCTCTGCTGCAGTCGGGTTCCTGCTCTGGTACACGGTCAGCCGCGATGCCGCCGAGATCCAGCCGCTGGTACCGGCATTGCAGAGCTGGTGGATGAAGATTCATGTGCCGGCCAACTTCATCGGTTACGGCACCTTTGCCTTGGCAGCGATGGTCGCCATTGCCTACCTGCTCAAGTCGAACGGATATCTGGTGGACCGTCTGCCGGCGCTCGAAGTGCTCGACGACATGATGTATAAATCGATTGCCGTCGGCTTCACGTTTTTTACCATCGCCACCATTCTCGGCGGGTTGTGGGCTGCCGAGGCTTGGGGTGGATACTGGTCGTGGGATCCGAAGGAAACCTGGGCTTTGATCGTCTGGCTCAACTATGCCGCCTGGCTGCACATGCGCCTGATCAAGGGTTGGCGGGGCCAAGTTGCCGCCTGGTGGGCCGTGGTTGGATTGCTGGTGACAACATTTGCGTTTCTTGGCGTAAACATGTTTCTTTCCGGGTTACACTCTTACGGAGCGTTGTAAATTTTGTTATAGGGCAGTCATGCTAATCAAACGCAGCAATAACGGTATCGAACTGCCTTACGGATCTGAAATCACGCCACGGGAAGTGTTCGAATCCCGCCGCAGTTTCATCAAAAAAGTCGCTGCCGGATCGATCGCCAGCGCTGGCATGCTGGAGATGGCGTCGCGAGAAGCATTCGCTCAGACTCCCGGTGCCCAGAAGCTTGCTGCCAAGTCAAATCCAGCATACGGCACTGTCGAAAAGCAGACGTCATTCAAAGACGCCAGCACTTATAACAACTACTACGAATTCGGTACCGACAAAGCCGACCCTGCGAGGACCGCCGGCTCGTTGAAAACGCGACCCTGGACCGTGGCGATCGAAGGCGAAGTCAAGAAGCCGATGACCCTCGATATCGATAGCTTGCTGAAGCTGGCACCGCTGGAAGAACGCATTTACCGCTTGCGATGCGTGGAAGGCTGGTCGATGGTGATTCCGTGGGTCGGTTACTCGATGTCGGAGTTGATCAAGAAGGTCGAGCCGACCGGCAACGCCAAATTCGTCGAATTCGTTACCCTTGCCGACAAAACGCAGATGCCGGGATTGCGTAGCCCGGTCTTGCAATGGCCCTACATCGAGGGCTTGCGCATCGATGAAGCCATGCATCCGCTGGCGTTGATCGGTCTCGGGATGTATGGGGAAGTGCTGCCGAACCAGAACGGCGCGCCGGTGCGGATCGTGGTGCCCTGGAAATACGGTTTCAAATCGGCAAAGTCGATCGTCAAGATCCGCTTCGTCAGCGAGCAACCAAAGACTGCCTGGAATGTTTCGGCACCTAGTGAATATGGCTTTTTTTCCAACGTCAACCCGGAGGTGGATCATCCGCGCTGGTCACAGGCGAGTGAGCGGCGCATCGGTGAGGATGGCCTGTTCACCAAAAAGCGCAAGACGTTGATGTTCAATGGCTACAACGACGTCGCTTCGCTCTACAAGGCCATGGACATGAAAAAATATTTCTGATTTTTCCAGTCGGGAGGCCACGCAATGTTCAATCCGACCCAGAAACAGGTAAAGCTTTTTAAAGCTGGCTTGTTTGCCATCGCGTTGCTGCCATTCCTGCGGCTGGTGGTGGCGACTTTCACAGACCAGCTCGGGGCAAACCCGGTTGAATTCATTACCCGCAACACCGGCGACTGGACGCTTTATTTTCTGTGCATCGCCCTGGCCGTGACGCCCCTGCGGAAGTTGATCCATTGGGCGTGGCTGGCAAAATTTCGACGCATGATCGGGCTATTCGCATTCTTTTATGCCCTGCTGCATTTCATCACGTTTCTCTGGTTCGACCACGGTTTCGACGTCGAGGCGATGTTCAAGGATGTCATCAAACGGCCGTTCATCACAGTCGGTTTCAGCGCATTCGTGCTGCTGATTCCATTGGCCGCTACCAGCACCAATGCCATGATCAAGCGTGTCGGTGCAAAAAACTGGCAACGCCTGCATCGCTCGGTTTACCTGATCGCCTCCTTGGGAATACTGCATTTCTGGTGGATGAAGGCGGCAAAAAACGATTTCGAACAACCGTTGCTGTTCGGTGCGATCCTTGCCGTGCTACTGTTGATTCGGGCTTACTGGAGCATGGTCGCCAGAGGCAAGAGAACGGCGACAGCACAATCGGCCGCGCCTTCGCCCCGGTAGTGTGGCTAGCACGGGTAGCACGGGCTTAGTCGAGCAGCGACTCCAGCGCAAACAGATCCTGCGGCGCCTCGCGCTGTCGCACCCGGTGCCAGCTTGCGCCATCGACCAGAATTTCGGCCGCACGACCGCGGGTGTTGTAGTTCGAAGCCATGGTCATGCCGTAAGCGCCGGCAGACATCAATGCCAGCAAATCCCCTTCTTCGATCGCCAGTTCGCGCGAGCGTGCCAGCCAATCGCCCGATTCGCACACCGGGCCGACCACATCGTACGTCGTCGGCGCGCTTTCGCGGGGCACGACCGCCTGCACTCCATGCCAGGCCTGATACATCGCCGGACGCATCAAATCGTTCATCGCCGCGTCGACCACGGCGAAATTCTTGGCGGCTCCCTGCTTCAGATACTGCACTTCGGTGAGCAATATACCGGCGTTGCCGACAATGGAGCGGCCCGGCTCGAACAGCACCTTGATCGGCTGCCCACCGTGCTGCCTGGCACGCCAGGCATTGATTTTCGCAAATAACCGTCGCAGATAGTCGGCTACAGCCACAGGTCGATCACCTTCGTAGTCGATGCCGATACCGCCACCAATGTCGAGATGATGAATAACAATGCCTTCGATTGCGAGCTGGTCGATCAGCTCGATCAGCTTGTCGACTGCTTCCAGTAATGGCGCATCGTCCAGCAGCTGCGAGCCGATGTGGCAATCGATGCCGACGACTTCGATGCCGGGCAAGGCTGCAGCGATGCGGTAGGTTTCCAAGGCATCTTCATACGCAACGCCGAACTTGCTTTCTTTCAGGCCGGTTGAAATATAGGGATGGGTTTTGGCATCGACGTTCGGATTTACCCGTAACGACACCGGTGCGTGCTTGCCCAAGTCAATCGCAACCGCATTCAAACGGTGCAACTCCGGTATCGACTCGACGTTGAAGCACAGAATGCCATGCATCAGCGCCAACCGCATCTCATCGGCAGTCTTGCCTACTCCGGAAAAGATGATCCGGTCAGCGCTACCGCCGGCTGCCAGTACGCGTAACAGTTCACCACCGGAAACGATGTCGAAGCCCGAGCCACAGCGACCAAGCAGCTGCAGGATCGCCAGATTCGAATTCGACTTCACCGAATAGCACACCAGAGCGCCACCTTCCGGCGTCGCATGCGTTTTGCAGGCATTTGCATAAGCCGAAAAATTTTCGACGATCGCCGCTTTCGAATACACGTAGGTGGGCGTGCCGAACTCTTTGGCAATAGCCGTCAGCGGCGCGGATTCTGCGCATAGCACGTTGTTTTGATAGGAAAAAGGCGACATCGACTGCCCGGAAAGAGTGGGTTACCTGCGTGCAGGCGAGCCTGGAGCAGGCACTGCGGCACTAGGGGCGTTGTTTGGCAGGGGAGCCGACAAGGGTCCCACCGAGAAAGATTCGGCGGGTGCCACACCGGATGTCGCAGCCTGCGGAGCAGATACTGGTGCAGGTGCAGGTGCAGCCGTCGATTTTTTCACCGGCATGAATAGTGCACCTTTCTGGCCACAACCCGCTGTCAGGCCAAGGATAAGGAGCGAACTGCAAATAACAACGGTGCGAGTCGATGCAAACATACACTTCAGGATTAAAATTGCGGTTTCATCAAGTTCCCGGAGTTTAGCATGACCGAATCGGAATTCCTGAGCCTCGCCGACAGCACACTGTCGCAAATCGAAGCAGCGCTGGAGCATGTCACGCAGACCACCGACCTCGATATCGAATGCAGCCGCAACGGCAACGTGCTCGAAATCGAGTTTATTGACAATGGCTCCAAAATCATCGTCAACAGCCAGGCGCCTATGGCGGAGATGTGGGTTGCTGCAAAATCCGGCGGGTTCCACTACAAGCGGGTAGACGACCAGTGGATCAATACACGCGACGGTTCCGAAATGTATGCTGCCTTGTCAGGCATGCTCAGTGAGCAGGGCGAGACGGAAATCCGACTCGCGCCTGCAACTTAAAACAGTTCGTTTTTTACACCATCCTGGGGCGGTTCTTCCTCGGCAGGTGCTCGCTCGCTCAGGCCTAGGCTTTTGACACCGACACCCGGCGGATTTTCTGCATAGTAGTATTCTCCGCCGATCTGCACCAGGCCGTCCGGCACCGGGCGCTCTGCCATCGGCACATCCTTCAATACTTTCTGCATGTAGCCCATCCAGATCGGTAACGCCAGGCCACCGCCGGTTTCGCGGTTGCCCAGATTCTTCGGCTGGTCGTAACCGATCCAGGCAATGCCGACCAATTTGGGTTGGTAACCGGCGAACCAGGCGTCCAGCGAATCGTTGGTCGTGCCGGTTTTTCCTGCCAAGTCGGTACGCTTGAGTGCCAGTGCCCTGGTAGCGGTACCGTATTTGACGACATCCTTCAACATGCTGTCGATCATGAAGGCATTACGTTCGTCGATGATGCGGTTTGCCGGATCGCCTGCTTTTTCAGGCTTTACTTCCGACAACACCCGGCCATTGGCATCGATGATTTTTGCGATCAGATACGGACTGACCCGATACCCGCCGTTGGCAAATACCGAATAGGCGCCCGCCATCTGCAGCGGCGTCACGGCCCCGGCACCGAGCGCCAATGTCAGGTAAGCGGGATTGCGCTCTGCGTCGAAGCCGAACCGGGTCGTGTATTCCTGGCCGTATTTGGCACCGATCTTTTGCAGGATGCGAATCGAAATCATGTTTTTCGACTTCGTCAGGCCCTTGCGCATTGTCATCGGTCCGTCGTACTTGTTTTCATAATTCTTCGGCTCCCAGGCCTGGCCGCCCGTTTGTCCGGCCTCGAAGCGGATCGGCGCATCGTTGATCACGGTTGCCGGGGACAAGCCTTTTTCCAGCGATGCCGAGTAGATGAATGGCTTGAAAGAAGAACCTGGCTGGCGCCAGGCTTGTGTCACATGATTGAATTTATTGAGGTTGAAATCGAAACCGCCGACCAACGCCCGAATTGCGCCGTCGTCGGTATTGGCAGCCACGAACGCCGACTGCACCTGCGGTATTTGCGTGATGCTCCAGTTGCTGCCTTCCTGGATGACCCGGATCACCGCGCCGCGCTTGACGCGTTTTGCCGGCGGCGCCTTGTCGCTCAACAGATTGGCGGCAAAGGAAAGCCCGGTACCGGAAATGGCGATGTCTTCTCCCGACGACAGCACTGCCTTGACGAGTTTTGGTGACGCCTCGGTGACGACCGCCGCCACGATGTCGTCGCTGTCGGCGTGCTCGGCCAGTTCGACCTCGATCGCATCGTCGGCTTCATCCTTGGAAGCGGGAATCTGCATGTAGCTTTCCGGGCCGCGGTAGCCATGGCGGCGCTCGTAGTCCATTACACCCTTGCGCAGCGCCAGATAAGCAGCATCCTGATCGGGTTTGGTAATGGTGGTGAATACCGTCAGGCCGCGAGTGTAGGTTTCTTCCTTGAATTGCTCGTATACCAGTTGCCTGGCCATTTCCGCCACATATTCCGCATGCACGCCGAATTCGCTGCTATCGGTTTTGATCCGCAGTTCTTCTTTCTGTGCAGTCGCGTACTGCGCATCGGAGATGTAGCCTAGTTGATGCATGCGATGCAGGATATATTGTTGCCGTGCCTTCGCACGTTTCGGATTGACTACCGGATTGTAAGCCGATGGTGCTTTCGGCAGGCCGGCGAGCATCGCCGCCTCGGCTACGGTGACGTCGCGCAGGCTCTTGCCGAAGTAGATCTGGGCAGCCGAAGAAAATCCGTAGGCGCGCTGGCCCAGGTAAATCTGATTCAAGTAGACTTCGAAAATCTGGTCCTTGCCCAGGTTCTGTTCGATCTTCCAGGCCAGCATGACTTCGTAAATTTTGCGTTTAAGCGTCTGTTCGCTCGAAAGAAAGAAGTTACGGGCAACCTGCTGGGTGATGGTTGAAGCCCCCTGTTTGGCGCCGCCCCCGAACAGATTGTTGACGGCAGCACGGACGATGCCCAGATAATCGACGCCATTGTGATCGTAGAAGCGATCGTCTTCGATTGCCAGCACGGCTTTTTTCATGACATCCGGAATTTCCTTGATGCGCATGAGATTGCGCCGCTCCTCGCCGAATTCGCCGATCAATACGTTGTCGGCAGAAAACACCCGCAGCGGTATCTTCGGCCGGTAATCGGTGAGCGAATTCAAGGCCGGCAGATTGGGATACGCCATTGCCAACATGAACGCCAATACGAGCGCGCCGACGACCGTAAGTCCGACTAATACGCCGATCAGACCCAAAAAAAGACGTATGGCAAAATTTCTTTTGACAGGCTGTGCTGACCCTGGCGAAGTGGTGCGGGAAGAGTTTTTGGTGGCCATTCAGGGGCAAGAAGAGAAGGAGAGGTCATCGGCATTATAGACGGATGCCTTGCTGAAATGCGATTGACGCGCCTTCCGAAAAATAAATGCTACAAAGAAACTGAAGCGTGGGATTTTGACCACGGAAATGAAAGTTGCCTGACGAAAATTACTTTACACTTCGAGAACGTTATTGCTACGATTTGAAGTGGTATCTGATGAAATGTAGATAAATATAAGTTTTTAAACAAGAAATCTGGATATTTGCACCGCAGTTTGCATTCGGCTTCAACTTTCGACTGCCTTCATGGCAGTGGGTTCACAGACAGCAGTTGTTTTTGGGGAGCATCACCCTTGGCTTTAGATCTCAGATCGTTAATTGGTGGGAGCAGTGGGGCGCTGATCGGTTTGGATATCAGCACCTCCGGGGTCAAACTCGTCGAATTGTCCGAAATCGGAAAAAACGATCTGCGCCTCGAATGCTTTGCTTCCGAATCGCTGCCGCGTGGCGCTGTCGTCGATGGCAACATTGAAAATATCGACCAGGTTGCCGAAGCGGTGCGCCGCGTGTGGAAAAAAAGCGGCACCCGCGTCAAGCAGATAGCGCTGGGCATGCCGCCGGCGTCGGTAATTACCAAAAAGATCATCCTGCCGGCCGGCATGACCGAAGATCAGCTTGAAATGCAGGTCGAGACCGAAGCCAGCCAGTACATTCCTTTCGCCCTCGACGAGGTCAGTCTGGATTTCGACGTCATCGGCCCGGTGGCCAATTCCAGCGACGACGTCGAAGTCATGCTTGCAGCCACGCGCAAGGAAAAAGTCGAAGACCGCGTCGCCGTTACCGAGGCCGCGGGCCTGACACCGACCGTGATGGATATCGAATCTTATGCCGCGCGTGCAGCCGTTGGCAGGCTAACCGCCCAACTCGCCAATGGCGGCGCAGGCCAGATCGTGGCTTTGTTTCAAATTGGCGCTCAGGTGACTCATGTCTCGATGTTGCTCGACGGTCAACCGATCTATGAACGCGAGCAACCTTTCGGCGGCCATCAACTGACACAGGAAATTGTGCGTTCGTACGGCTTATCGTATGACGAAGCCGAGGCCAAGAAAAAGACCGAAGACCTGCCGGAAGGCTATAAAACCGAAATCCTCGTACCGTTTCTCGAAAGCGCGGCGCTGGAAGTCACCAGAGCAATCCAGTTTTTTTTCACTTCGACACCTTATACCCGTATCGACCAGTTGTTTCTAGCCGGCGGCTGCGCGGTGATCCCCGGTCTGGTCGATCTGGTGGCATCGCGCACGAAGATTTCCGCCTCTGTCATTTCACCATTCAAGGGTATGCAGATGGCGTCTGGAGTGAGGGAAAAACAGCTGCGGCTTGAAGCGCCCGCCTATCTGGTGGCGTGCGGCCTGGCTATGCGGAGATTTAATCGATGATCAGGATCAATCTACTTCCCCATCGCGAAGAGAAGCGAAAGACGCGCAGGAAGGCGTTCGTTGCGATGATGGCGCTTTCGGTGCTGGTGGCCGGCATTGTCTTGATGCTCGTTGGCGGGCTTGTTTCCAGCAAGATTTCAAATCAGGAAGCGCGCAACACACTCATTAAAAACGCCAATGCCAAGCTGGATGAAGAAATCAAGGAAATTGCGTCACTACGTCAGGAAATCGATTCATTGAAAGCACGCCAGCAGGCAGTCGAGGATCTGCAAAGCGACCGCAACCAGCCCGTGCACCTGCTCGATGAACTGGTAAAGCAAGTGCCGGAAGGCGTGTATCTCCGCTCTTCCAAGCAGGATGCGCAGCGAGTGGTGCTCAACGGCTACGCCCAGTCCAATGAAAGGGTATCCGAGTTGTTGCGTAACCTCAGCAACAATTCCCCTTGGCTGGAACGCCCCGATCTGATCGAGATTCGCTCGACCGGCATCGGCCAAGGGAAAGACGCGAGAAAGGTGTTCGATTTCACCATCAACGTCGGCATCAAGCGTGAAAGCGCGAAAGATGCTGCCGCTCTGAAAGATGCAGCCAACACGGCACCGGTACCCGGGGCTGCACCTGCTGCCGGTATGGCTGCAACGCCCGTCGCAGCCGATGCCAACAAGCGCAAGCCTTGAATGAAAGACGCACCATGGCAAATATGAAAAACGTCGGCGCGTCATTGAGCGCGCAATTCGAAGGCCTTAGTGGTCGCCATCCGGGTCAGTGGCCCCTGGCACCACGGCTGCTTTGCGCACTCGGCGTAGTGATCGCAGTGCTGGGCGCTGGCTGGTATGCCTATGTTGATGGTCAGCTCGACGTACTTGCCGCCGGTGAAGCACAGGAAGTTGCGCTCAAGGAAGACTACAAAAGCAAGATTCAGCAGTCGATCAACCTCGAGGGGTTGCGCAAGCAGAAAGCTCAGGTCAGCGAATACGTTGCGACTCTTGAAAAACAACTGCCGAGTAAAGCAGAGATGGATGCATTGCTCTCAGACATTAATCAAGCCGGTCTCGGCCGCGGCCTGCAATTTGAGCTTTTCCGGCCCGGTCAGGTCGTTGCCAAGGATTACTATGCGGAATTGCCGATCGATATCAAGGTGTCCGGCAACTATCATGACGTTGGTGCATTTTCCAGCGACATTGCCAATCTGCCGCGAATCGTCACCCTGAACAATATGAATCTCGTTGCCGGCAAGGATGGTGTACTCACGCTCGACGCTGTGGCCAAGACCTTCCGCTATCTTGATGCCGAAGAAGTGGCCGCACAACGCAAGGCTGCAGCCGACAAAGTTAAGGGAGAAAAGAAATGATGCGCTCTCGTCTTTTTCTTGGAAGGGTGGTACTTGCCTCGGCAACAGTGGCCGCTCTAGCTGGCTGCGCCGACAGCGGTGTCGAATTGCAGCAATGGATGCAGGAAACCAAGCAGCAGACCAAGGTCAGCATTTCCAAGCTATCGGAACCAAAAAAATTCATTCCTTTTTTATATGACAGCAAAAGCAGCATCGATCCTTACAGCCCCAAGAAGCTGTTGATTGCCTTGGCCAAAGCCCAAGGCAACTCGAACAGCATCTTGAAGCCGGACATGGACAGACGTCGGGAGCCGCTGGAAAGCTTTCCTCTGGATGCCTTGAAGATGGTGGGCACAATGGCAAAGCCGGGGATCGTGTTCGCTTTGTTGCAAACAGATAAGACAGTGTTTCAGGCAAAAGTCGGTAATTACGTTGGTCAGAACTTCGGCATGATCACCAAGATCACCGATGTCAACGTGTTGCTGAAGGAAATTGTTCAGGATGCGTCCGGCGATTGGGTCGAACGCGAAGCCAAGCTAGAATTGCAGGAGAATAAACAATGATTTCGCACCAAACTCAACAGACTTTCCCGCAATTCAGTGCACGCACATTCTTGTTGGCACGGGTTTGCGCCCTAGCCTGTGTGGCGGCGCTCTGCAACGCTGCCTCCGCCCAGGAAAACGCCATCGAATCGATCACCGCCAACCAGCAGGGGGCTAACATCATCGTCCGGGTAGCGATGAAGAATCCCATGGTGAAGCCGCCGATCGGGTTTGCGATATCGAGTCCGGCACGCATCGCGCTGGACTTTCCCGGCACGACGAATGCCACAGGAAAAAGCGCACAGGACATCGGGCTCGGCGATGTACGCAACGTTAATGTCGTACAGGCCGGCGAACGTTCGCGGCTGGTCTTCAACCTGACCAAACCCCTGAATTATGCGACTGCGATCGATGGCAAATCCGTCATCGTCACTATCGATGCCACGGGCGGCGTACCGGTAGCAGTCAATGCTGCAGGATTGCCGGCCACCGCCACGCCTGCGACTGCGCTTGCTGTTATTGCACCGGCCACGACTTCCACCACCAACCTGCCGCCGATGGGCAAGCAGGCACTGCGTGACGTCGATTTCCGACGTGGTGCCGGTGGTGAAGGGCGCATCGTCATCGATCTGCCAAACAACCAGGTCGGTGTCGACGTACGCCAGCAAGGCCAGACCATCGTCGTCGACTTCATGAAGACCGCGTTGCCGGAAGTGCTGCGCCGTCGCATGGATGTGCAGGATTTTGGCACCCCGGTGTCGCTTGTCACCACCATGACCCAGGGCGACAACGTGCGCATGGTAATCGAGCCGAAGGGCTTGTGGGAGCACAGCGCCTATCAAAGCGATACACAGCTCGTCATCGAGGTCAGGGCGATCAAGGAAGAGCCGAACAAACTGGTCCAGGGCTCCCAAGGTTATCGCGGTGAAAAGCTGTCATTGAATTTCCAGAACGTCGAAGTGCGTGCAGTGTTGCAGGTGATCGCCGACTTTACCGGCCTGAACATCATCACCAGCGACACCGTCAACGGCAACCTTACCCTGCGCCTGAAAGACGTGCCTTGGGATCAGGCGCTCGACATCGTCATGCAAGCCAAAGGTCTGGACATGCGCAAGAATGGTACGGTCCTCTGGATCGCACCGAAAGATGAATTGCTGACCAAGGAAAAGCTGGAGTTGGAGCAGCGCGCGCTGATCGCCGACCTGGAGCCGCTGAAGACTGAAACCTATCAGCTTAATTACCAAAAAGCCGAAGCTTTCAAACTGGTGTTCGGCCTGGATGGCTCCAGCGACAGCAAGAATCGCATTCTGTCCAAGCGCGGCACTGCCGTGATCGATCCGCGTACCAACCAGTTGTTTGTCACCGACGTTCCGTCAAAACTCGAGGATATCCGCAAGCTGGTCAAGAAAACCGATATTGCTTCGCGTCAGGTGTTGATCGAAGCACGTATCGTCGAAGCCGACGACAAGTTCAGCCGCAATCTGGGCGCAAAACTCGGCTTTGCCGATTTGCGCACCTTGCGCGGCGGCGATTCCGGTTATCAGCTCAATGGCAACTCCCGCGGTGCTCTGACCGGTACCTATCAGGGTGTGGGGGAGCAGACCGGCCAGGTCGGCGTCGTCGCACCGTCGGGTAGTGACTTGGGCGGCAATTCACAGTTTGTCAACCTGCCGGCTGCCGGAATCAATGGCAGCAATGCTGCCAGCCTTGCAGTAAGCCTGTTTTCTGCAGCGGCGAACCGGTTCCTGAATCTGGAGTTGTCTGCACTCGAAGCCGACGGCAAGGGCAAGATCATTTCCAGCCCACGGGTCGTTACGGCGGACCAGTTGAAGGCATTGATCGAGCAGGGTACCGAACTGCCTTACCAGCAAGCCACCAGCAGCGGTGCAACATCGGTATCGTTCCGCAAGGCCAATCTGCGCCTGGAGGTCACGCCGCAGATTACGCCGGACGGCAACATCATTCTCGACGTCGACGTCAACAAGGATAGCGTCGGCGTGGAAACCCGTGCCGGCTTCGCCATCGACACCAAGCATGTCAAGACGCAGGTACTGGTTGAGAACGGCGGCACCGTTGTGCTTGGCGGTATTTTCCAGCAGACCGAGCGTAATTCAGTGGCGAAGGTGCCTTTCCTGGGCGACCTCCCGATATTGGGGCATGCTTTTAAAACCACGGCCCGTACCAACGACAAGACCGAACTGTTAATTTTCATTACACCGAAGATCGTTACCGACCGCTTGTCGGCGCGCTGACTGTCAATGGCCAACACCCAATACTCGACACGACATCAATAAAATGAAACCATTATCGGGAATCCCCATGACCAGAAAAATGACCGGCCTGCTGGGCCTGTTCGGTAGCGCATTGATTATCACCGGCTGCGGCGGTGGTGGCGGCTCTCCCGGTACCGTCAGTGGCTCGGGTGGGACTGGGGCTGGCAGCGGCTCCGGCTCCGGCACGCCGGTCGTTCCTGTTTCGCCGGTGATAGTGCCCACGCCGTCGGTTCGCCTGGCGCTTTTGAGCGGGTCGACAGTAACAACATCGGTCAGTGCTACCGGTGCAACCACTGCCAGCGCGACGGTACGGGATGAAAACGGCCAGCTCGTCGCCGGCAAGCTGGTTACTTTTTCAGCCGATGCGGCGATGGTGAAATTCAGCCCGGCCTCCGGCGCCGTTTTGACCAATTCCTTGGGCGTGGCCACGATCCAGCTCTCGCCGGCATCGATTACCTCGGCCGGCGCCGGTGTGCTGACGGTGTCGACATCGGTTACACCAGCAGCTGGCGGCACCGGTGTGTTGGCTTCCACTTCGCTTGATTTTCAGTTGTCGGCAGCGAACCTTACCTTGTCGGTACTGGAAATCGGCAGCGCCACGCCATTGCCTGCCTATGGCACCAGGGCGGTATCGGTGTTTGCCAACATCAACGGCACGCCAGCCACCAATACGCCCGTACAAGTAACGTTTTCCGCCAGTTGCGGTGCCGTCTCACCGGCAACCGTCATTACTGATGGGACCGGCAAGGCATCGGCAAGCTACACGGCGAATTCCGCGAGCATACCCGGCTGCGCGGGCGCCAATGCCACGATTTCCGCTACGGCCGCCGGCGCAACGACTTTGAACGGGACTGTCAATGTGCAGGCAAGTCAGGCGACGAACATACAATTCGTCAGCGCTGCGCCGCAATTGATCTATCTGACCGGCTCGGTTGGCGCAACCCAGTCGCAAGTCTCGTTCAAGCTGGTCGATTCGAGTGGCAATCCTTTGCAGAACCAATCATTGCAACTCTCTTTGACCAATACCGGGACTGGCGTATCGTTTGGCACCGTCGGCAATACCGCACCGTTGACCTTGACCAGCAACAGCCTGGGCGTGGTGTCGGTACCGGTGTTTTCGGGTTCGATACCGACATCCCTCCAGGTCAACGCCACACTGGTTTCGAACACCTCTGTGAATGCACGCTCCAATATTCTGACAGTTGCTTCGGGCGTACCCGTGCAAAAAGCCGCCAGCCTTGCGGTGGAAAAGCTCAGTATCGAGGGTTTCGACACCGATGGTCAAACTACCAACGTCACGATGTTTCTGGCGGATCGCCAGGGTAACCCGGTGCCGGTCGGTACTTCGGTCAACTTCGTCAGCAGCTCCGGGGTGATGGTGCCTGCCAGCTGTACCGTGCCCGCACGGCCGGATGGTACGTCATCGTCGGCCTGCGCAGTGACGATCCGTTCGCAGGGTACGCGCCCGACCGGCACCGGTCTGGCTGGAAAGGTCGCCATTTTGGCCTACACGCCAGGTGAGGAAGATTTCATCGATGCCAACAGCAACAATATTTATGACGGCGGTGAAACTTTTTCCGATCTTGGCAACGCTTATCGGAGTGACAATCTCGATCAAGTATTCGATGCGGGCGAGTTCAGCGTCCCGCGTGCCGGCAGCAGTACCTGCACCGGCGGTACCAATGGCAGGCCCAACACTTGCGATGGTGTGTGGGGCGCAAATGACGTACGGGTTCAAAGTACAGTGATCTTCGCCACGGGTTCGGCAAAATTTCCGGCCGTCAACCCTTCACCGTTGCCGATTGCTACACCCGACTTTGCCCTTGGAGACCTGAACGATAACAGCATGCCTACCGGCACCACGATCGTAGTTGTGGGCAGGGCAGGTTCGACAGCTGGTAGTTGCGCCGCAACCTTCACTCCGGCAATAGTGCCGAACACGCTTTCGAAAACCCAGGTTTTCATTCGTCCTGATCCGACATGCGTCGTTGGCGATTTTGTCGATGTCACCATCACTACACCAAACGGCGTTGTTACATCGCATACGTATCGATTTAACTAATCAGTACGTGTGACCACTGAAGCGGGTATGCATCGCCCTGATGCTGCCCGCTTTTTTCGTATAACTCCATTCGCGACGGCCTTAAACCTTTGCGCGCGGCATTTCTTCAAGTATTCTGCCGAATCTGTCTGCCTTCCTGACTTGAAAAACGTGGCCCGAAACATATTCCTGATTGGCCTGATGGGCTCCGGCAAGACAACGGTCGGCCGGACACTCGCCAGAAAGCTTAACAAGCGGTTCATCGATTCCGATCATGAAATAGAGGCGCGTACCGGCGCCTCTATTTCATTGATCTTCGAGATCGAGGGTGAGGAATCGTTTCGCCAGCGCGAAGCTGAAGTGATCCGCGATCTGGTGACTCGCAACGATATCGTCCTGGCCACGGGTGGTGGCGCGATATTGCATCCACGCAGCCGGGCGTTGCTGGCAGAGCACGGTACGGTGGTGTATCTTCGCGCCAACGTCAACAGCATCCTGCAGCGTACGGCACACGACCGCAGCCGCCCGCTGCTTCAGACCGGCAATCCACGTCAGCGGATCGAAGAACTGCAGCGACAGCGCGAACCCTTGTACAACGAGATTGCGGACATCATCGTCGATACCGGCCGGCCTAATGTACAATTTTTGGTGCACACCATTCTTGCGCAACTAGAGGACGAGGCTCTACAGATCCCGGACCACAACATGGATCCCGACCTCATCTCCGCGCCCTCAATACCGCTGACAACGGCGCTCACATCGCTCACATCGCTCACATCATCCATGTCCACTGTGCCTGCATCGCCTTCCCCGACATTCCCTTCCCCGATATCCCCGATATCGATCACGCCCGCAGCGCCGGTCACGATCACATTACAGGTCGACCTGGGCGAGCGCGGCTACCCGATCGCCATCGGGCCGAATCTGCTGGACGATACGGCGCTCGTAAGCCGCCAACTTGCTGGCGAGCGTGTCGCCATCGTCACCAACACGGTCGTGGCGCCGCTGTATCTGGCGCGCCTCACGGCTTCGCTGCTGGCTGCCGGCAAGAAAGTCACATCGATCGTGCTGCCGGACGGTGAAGAAGAAAAGAACTGGTCCAGCCTGATGCTGATTTTTGATGCGCTGCTGGCCGACAAATGCGACCGCCAGACCACCATCATTGCCCTGGGCGGCGGCGTGGTCGGCGACATGGCGGGTTTCGCAGCGGCCACTTACATGCGCGGCGTGCCGCTGGTACAGGTGCCCACGACATTGCTGTCGCAGGTCGATTCCTCGGTCGGTGGCAAGACCGGCATCAATCATCCGCTGGGCAAGAACATGATCGGCGCTTTTTACCAGCCGCTTGCCGTGATTGCCGACATCGGCACGCTGGCAACGTTGCCGGTGCGGGAATTGTCTGCAGGGCTTGCCGAAGTCATCAAACATGGCGCGATCATCGATGTCGTGTTCTTCGAATGGATCGAGCGCAATGTCTCTGCCCTGCTGGCGCGCGAGCCGGCTGCTCTGGCGCATGCGATCCAACGCTCGTGTGAAATCAAGGCCGACGTCGTGCGCCAGGACGAGCGCGAATCCGGCCTGCGCGCAATCCTGAATTTTGGCCATACCTTCGCGCACGCCATCGAAGCCGGTCTTGGCTTCGGCACCTGGCTGCACGGCGAAGCGGTCGGATGCGGCATGGTCATGGCTGCCGATTTGTCGTGCCGGCTCGGTTTCATCGACGAGCATGCAAGGGACCGGCTCACGGCACTGGTCAAGGCTGCCGGCTTGCCGGTCGTCGCGCCGAACCTGGGAATTTCCACCTGGCTCGAATTGATGCAGGTCGATAAAAAAAATGAAGGTGGCGTGATCAAATTCATCTTGCTGCGCCCGCTCGGCACGGCATTGGTCACGACCGTACCGGACGAAGTGCTGGCGCAGACATTGACCGCATGCAGTCAACCACGATGATCGTTGTTTTCAGGTGAGGTAAATAATGGATGATGACATGACCCTGGCGACTTACGCCTGCCAAGCGAGCTCGTCGTTCGGCAGGCAGTTCGCTGAAGCACCCGATGCGTCCCGAACCGAGTTTCAGCGCGACCGCGACCGCATCGTTCACTGTGCCGCTTTTCGCCGGCTGGAATACAAGACTCAGGTATTCGTCAATCACGAGGGCGACTTGTTTCGCACCCGTCTGACCCACAGCATCGAGGTAGCGCAGATCGCCCGCTCGATCGCCCGTAACCTGCATCTGAACGAAGATCTGGTCGAAGCAATCTCGCTGGCGCACGACCTTGGCCACACGCCTTTCGGTCATGCAGGGCAGGATGCGCTGAACGCCTGCATGCAGCACCACGGCGGCTTCGAGCACAACATGCAGAGCCTGCGCGTGGTCGACACGCTGGAACAGCGCTATGGCGCTTTCGATGGTTTGAACCTGATGTTCGAAACGCGTGAAGGCATCCTGAAGCACTGCTCATCGGCCAATGCGAAAAAGCTTGGCCAGATTGGCCAGCGCTTTATCGAGCGCAAGCAACCCACGCTAGAGGCGCAGCTTGCCAATCTTGCGGATGAAATTGCCTACAACAATCATGATATCGACGATGGCTTGCGCTCCGGCCTCCTGACCACGGCGCAACTCGACGACATCGATTTCTACGCCCGCCAGCGCCGGGATGTGGAGCAAACCTTTCCGGGCATTGGTGGCCGCCGGGCAATCAATGAAACGATCCGCCGCATGATCAATGCCCTGATCGTCGATCTCATCGATACGTCCCGGGAGCGCATGCGCGAGGCCCGCGTGCAAAGCGTGGACGATGTGCGCAACGCGCCGCCCCTGATCGCTTTTTCTGAAAAGATCGGTGCCGAAGCGGCGTTCCTGAAGCGCTTCCTGCGTGAAAACCTTTATCACCACTATCAGGTCAACCGCATGACCAGCAAGGCCCGCCGCATCATCACGGAATTGTTCGATGCCTTCATCGAAGAGCCGAGACTGCTGCCGCCGGACTATCTCGCCGCCAGTGACGACCCGGCGCGCATCCCTAACCTGCAGGCGCGCAAGGTCGCCGATTACATCGCCGGCATGACTGACAGGTATGCGATGCGCGAGCATCGCCGGCTGTTTCAGGTCGACGAAATCTGAATCAGAAGTTCGCAGTGAGCGTCAAGCGGAACGAGCGCGATTCGATCGGATGAAAATGTATATCCGACGTCGCTGACCCAATCGGCTCGTTTGCCAGGCGTGAGTCATAGAGATAATCGATGGCCGAATCGCGCCGGTTGGCCAGGTTGAATCCTTCGAGCTCCAGACGCAGTGCCGGGCTGATCCGGTAACCGATGCGGCCGTTCAGCGTCGTGGTGCCTTTCGAGCGCACGCTATTGTCTTCCACCAGCGGACGCGGCCCGAACAGGCGCAACTGCATGCCACCGAACCAGGGGCCGAGATTGTCCACGGCCATTGCCAATGAGGCAACACCTTCGACCGCGCCAGGTATGCGGTTGCCGAGTGGATCAGTATCGCGGAAGCGAGCCTTGGCAAATGCGATATCGGCATCTACGGTCAGCCAGCGTGTAGGCTTGTAGTAGTTGTTGAATTCAAACCCGACCCGGCGGCTCGGCCGGCCGGCCTCGGTGTTGCCGGCATCTCCCACGAAAAGCAATTCCGAATCGAAGGCGAGCTGGTAGATCGACAGCGAACTCTGCAGCCCCGGCACGATTTCGGTTCGTACACCGACCTCCGCGCCCTTGCCGCGTACGAGCCCCGGCACGCGATCTGCCGCCGCGCCGGTTTTCGGATCGATGGAAATAGTCGTGCCGCGCGCATCGTTACTATGAAAACCGGTGCCGAGGTTGACGTAATACTCGGTTTTGGCCCAAGGCCCGAAAATCAGGTTGAGCTTCGGGCTGGTGATACGGTCGTTGGCCTTGCCTGAATTGGCTGAATTGTCACTGCGCACATCGAAGCGGTAAAAGTCCTGACGCAAGCCGGCCACGGTCTTGAATTTATCGGCCCAGCGTGTGGTGTTTTCCGCATATAGCCCAACGCTGCCCTCGACGATATGGTCTTCGCGGGTGGTGCTCAGGCGCTGTCGTGCAGCGGTGCTGTACAGACCGTTGAAGATATTGTCGTTCTGCAGTTGTAGGCCCACCGTGGTTTCGGATTCTCTGCCAAACAGCGGCGTCGGCAAGGTATGGCTGGCGTTCAGGCCGGTGACGGTGCGCCGATCGGGCTGATTGAATTGGTCGCCATTGACCGGGTCATCCAGAAAATAGGTAAAGTTGGAATACAGGTCCAGTTTGTTGTAAATGGCATAGGCGTTGATGTGCGTGACGCCGGCACCCGTGGTGCGCCGCCACGCACCTGACAGGCTGTAGCGGTGTGCATCGCCGCCGTCGGTGTTATCGATCGCATCGAAGCGCCCGAGTTCGCCACTTTCCACGGCGCGCCGGGGAATCTGGTCGGTTGCATTCCATTTGCTGCGATACGTCATTGCCGTGACGTTGAAGCCATTGGCGGCAGTGCCTTCACTGTAGCGCAGCACGCCGTTTACCTTACGATAACGGTCGGGGTTGGTGAATGGCCCGTTGTTATGAAACAGCTCCAGTGCGTACAGCAAATTGCCGTTGCCGAAGGCTGGCGAGTCTGCCAGCAGGGTCCTGCCGAACCGGTTCTGGCCAATGCCGACGCTGGCAATGCCGCGCTCCAGACGGTCGGCATACACCACGCTGGCAGCGCCGGCCGATGCAAAATCCCCTTCCGCAGCGTAGTACGGCCCTTTGCGATAATCGAGCCGGGTTGTCAATTCCGGAATCAAAAAATTCAGGTCGGTCCAGCCCTGGCCGTGGCCGTGGCTGCGCTGGTTGACGATCATGCCATCGATCGCGGTGCGGAAATCCGTGCCGTGGTCGAGATTGAAGCCGCGCAGGTAAAACTGGTTCGCCTTGCCCTCACCACTGTGCTGGCTAACGATCAAGCCAGGTGTCGCTTCCAGCAATTCACCAGCCCGGTACACCGTGCGCGCCTGCAACTGTTCCTGCGTCACGACACCTGTATTGGCCGATTCGGCAATACCCAGCTGGCTGTTACGTGAAGCCTGGATCACGATCGTTCCCAATTGCTCCTCGGGTTCGGCCGCCCAGGCAGGCAGAGTTGCGCCGATCAGGCTGACAAAGCCAGCCAAGCCGGTGATGCCGGCGAGCCGTGTGGTGCGTTTTGGTGGGGCGGGGAGGGCGGGCGGCGCGGGCA
>Ga0326733_1000028_pt1 | contig 85273 bp, 73 predicted proteins | sample 14_GP2_308_FD_207946 | JGI IMG/M metagenome (GOLD analysis project Ga0326733, IMG submission 207946) | Glacier ice microbial communities from Ngari, Tibet, China - 14_GP2_30.8 | ecosystem: Environmental > Aquatic > Freshwater > Ice > Glacier | place: China: Ngari, Tibet | collected 2018-07-17
CATCTTGACCATGCAGTAGCTACCGCCGATGATGCGCTATCGATCGAAGTATTAAAAGCATTCTTGGCCCAGCACTATATTGAAAAATTTATACCTGGCACCTTAATCCTCAGTCATGAACTCAACGAGCCGGCATTGATGGTTGCTTTGATGGAACAGTGTGAGCATCGCATCAACCTGCTGTTCCAGCCGCAGGGGCAACGTCGGCAATGGCTTGAGATGGCGCAAAAGGGTGCGGAGATTTCGCTCACTCGTCTGCTCTCCGAACAAGGCTCGCAGCAATCACGTACGCGCGCATTGATTGACACGTTGAGCCTTGATATAGCGGAGCCGGAGGCGTTACGTATCGAATGCTTCGACATCAGTCATACTCAAGGCGAGGCAACTCAGGCATCCTGCGTTGTCTTTCACCACCATGCAATGCAAAACGGCGAATACCGACGCTACAACATCAACGACATTACGCCCGGCGACGATTACGCCGCGATGCGCCAGGTGCTGACGCGGCGTTATGAAAAAGTGGCCAACGGTGAGGGCGTAATGCCAGATATTGCTTTGATCGACGGCGGCAAGGGGCAGGTTGAGATGGCGCGCCAGGTGTTTGTCGAGCTTGGCCTGGATGTGAGTTGTATAGTCGGTGTGGCCAAAGGCGAGGGGCGCAAAGTTGGGTTGGAAACGTTGATGTTTGTTGATGGGCGTGCACCGCTTGAACTGGGAAAGGAGTCAGCTGCCTTAATGCTGGTGGCACAGATCCGCGATGAGGCGCATCGCTTTGCCATCACCGGTATGCGCGCCAAGCGTGCCAAAGCCAGGCAGGCATCGCGGCTGGAAGAAATCGACGGGGTAGGCGCCAAACGCCGGCAAAAACTGCTGGCGCGGTTCGGCGGCGTGCGTGGCGTTGCCGACGCCAGCGTAGAAGACCTGGCTTCGGTAGATGGTATCTCGCGGCAGCTGGCCGAAGACATTTATAAGCAATTGCATTGAATTAAGACGATAATTGCTCGCTTTCTTACCTAACCTCATGCGATGCCGCTTAATATTCCAATCCTGCTGACCTGGTTGCGCGTAGCCCTGATTCCTCTGGTTGTCGGCGTTTTCTATTTACCCGATGCATGGCTTTCGCCTTTTGAAAAAGGGGTTGCTTCAACGGCGATCTTCATCATTGCTGCCATTACAGACTGGTTTGATGGTTTTTTGGCGCGACGCTGGAACGAGACTTCTGCTTTTGGTGCATTTCTGGACCCGGTAGCCGACAAACTGATGGTCGCTGGCGCCTTGATTGAATTGGTGCATCTTAATCGCGTCGGCACGTTGATTGCATTCATTATCATCGGTCGGGAAATAGCAATATCTGCATTACGCGAATGGATGGCCCAGCTTGGCGCCTCCAAATCGGTGGCGGTGCATTCACTCGGTAAGATCAAGACCATGGCACAAATGACTGCCATTCCAATGCTGCTGTATTACGACACTTTGTTCGGCGTAGTTGATACACGCTTTTGGGGCCATGTATTGCTAGCGGTGGCCGCTGTGTTAACGTTGTGGTCAATGTTTTATTACTTGCGTAAAGCCTGGCCCATGATCAAGGAGCGTACCGACAAAAACGGTTGACAACAAAACGTCATCCTCTATAATATGCAGCTGTTGTGAACGCGGGAGTAGCTCAGTTGGTAGAGCGCAACCTTGCCAAGGTTGAGGTCGAGAGTTCGAGACTCTTCTCCCGCTCCAGTTGATGAGGGAAGCCGCGAAAGGCTTCCTTTTTTATTGCGCAGGCTTCGGTTTAAATAAAGTAGTAAACTACCAAAGAACCAAACTGCAAGAGAAAGACTGCAAGAGAAGCAAGTCACAGAAACGCGGCGGGGTAGCAAAGTGGTTATGCAGCGGCCTGCAAAGCCGTTTACGCCGGTTCGATCCCGACCCCCGCCTCCATTAAATTTATCAAGGCCTGGCTTGAATGAAGCTAGGCTTTTTTATGCTATTTTTTCGCATCACTGACGAGTGTCTGCTAGGTAAGCGTCAACATACGCATCAAAGCTAACACCCTGTTGCTGCTCCAATGTGGTTTGCGCTTCGAGTGACTCCCGGGCCATTTCTTCAAATTGCATCTGCTGCTCGTCAGCGAGCAAATTTTCTTGTAGCGACGCCGCGTGCAACACGCTCATGCGCAAACCAAACGCTGCAAAAGAATTGCCCTCTATTTTCATCGCGGCCAGTGCACGAGCTGACGGGGTAAGTGCTACATCCTCTACCTTGGCACGTTGCGCTACCAACGCGTCGGTATGTGCAGTTGATCCGTTTTGTTCATCTAGAAGCGCTGCTGTTGTACCGATTTGTTGTAAAAGGGCGTTTGCCCATGTTTGCAACGTAGTGGGCTTGTTATCCCTACTCAACATGAGACCAGGCATGCGTCCTAGTGTAACGGTGCGCGAAAAATTTTCGGTCTCCAATCGGCCGTTGGGTGATGACTGCGGACTCTCGGCAAGCGCACAAAACAATAAAAATGCATCCATAAAGCGAGAGGTCTCAAGCGTAATTCCAATAGGCTCGAATGGATCAATATCAAGGCACCGTACTTCAACATACTGCACGCCACGTGCAGCTAAGGCGCCAAGCGCACGCTCACCAATACCAATGACGCGTTTCGGACGGATAGTAGAATAATATTCGTTTTCAATCTGAAGCAAGTTAGTGCTGAGTTGCCGCCATTCGCCTTCCTTTTTCTTTCCTAACGTTTGGTAATGCGGATACGGCTGGCTCACGGCGCTGTTCAAGCTTTCAATGTAGCTGTCGATGTCGCTGAATTGGACAGACAGTGCTGCCTGTGCATTACTCTGGTATCCAAGATCGCTCATGCGCAGACTGGTGGCATAGGGTAGATACAACGTGTCATCAGAAAGCTGTTGCAACTGATGCGGCTGCCCTCGCAGAAATCCTGCGGCCAAGGCTGGCGAGGCGCCAAACAAATACATGAGTAGCCAGCTGTATCGACGAAAATTGCGAATCAGCGCAAAGTAGCTCGATGATTGATAATCACGGATGCTTCCAGCCAAGCCATCGTCTGTCTGCAAAAGCTGCCATACGCTTTCCGGTAAGGAAAAATTGTAGTGAATGCCAGCAATGCATTGCATGGTCTTGCCATAACGAAGTGCCAGTCCGCGCCGATAAACATGTTTTAACATGCCAATATTGGAGTTGCCGTATCGAGCGATGTCGATATCGGACTCTGCCGGAAGATCGCATGGCATGGACTGGCTCCAAAGCAATTGCCCATCCAGTTTGGTATAGGTAAAACGGTGCACTCTGTCGAGCTGCGTCAATGCGGTGGCGACATCTGGCTCAGCGCTCGTGACAAACTCCAACAATGTTTCAGCATAATCGGTAGTAATGTGCGGATGGGTAAGAGCTGAGCCAAGAGCAACTGGATGTGGTGTAGTGGCAAGCCGGCCACGTTGGTCAACGCGCAAGGTCTCGCGCTCAATGCCATGAAGGCTTTTACCCAACAAATGAGAATGCTCGGGTTTTGATAACAGCATCACACGACGCATCAACAGATCGCTCAATTGTTCTATCCTTTTCTACACGTATCGCACAAAGGGGGTTTTACCGGAGAATAACTGAAATTGGCTCACCACGTTATGGTGCAATAAGGTGCAAATCGCCTGTCTGCTGTGCTAGAATCCCGGCTCCTTTCGTATCGTCTTTCTAAAGCAGCACACTCTTGCCCGGGTGGTGAAACAGGTAGACACAAGAGACTTAAAATCTCTCGCCGGTAACGGTGTACCGGTTCGATTCCGGTCCCGGGCACCATTTTTATTTCCTCATCGTTTCATGTATTGCGCCGCGCCGAACAACGTATCACGCGCTTTGTCGTCGGTCAGCGGCTTACGCAAATCTGCCAATACTTGTACGCCTTGTCGCACTGCCGGACGTTCACTGATTTCCATAAACCAGCGTTTTACATGCGGGAAGTCGTCAAGTGCAATACCTTGATTGGCATGTGAGCGGGTCCAGGGAAAAGTGGCAATATCGGCAATTGAGTAGGCATCACCCGCAAGATAAAGCGTTTTACCTAAACGACAATCCAGCACGCCGTAAAGACGTTTTGCTTCGTTCGTATAGCGGTTGACGGCATATTCGATCTTTTCCGGAGCATAAATGCGAAAGTGATGTGCTTGGCCCAGCATCGGGCCAATGCCGCCCATTTGAAACATGAGCCATTGAAGCGTGGTAAATTTTTCACGATCCGTTGACCCTAGAAACTTACCGGTTTTTGATGCTAGATATACTAAAATTGCACCGGATTCAAATAGCGCGATAGGGCTGCCATCTGGGCCATCGGTATCCGTCAACGCCGGGATCTTATTATTAGGCGAAATTTTTAAAAAATCCGGTTTGAACTGGTCGCCGGCACCAATGTCGACATGATGCACGCGGTAAGGCAAGCCGCATTCTTCCAGCATGATATGGACTTTTTGGCCATTGGGTGTGGCGGTCGAGTAAAGGTCGATCACGATGTACTCCAGGTAGTAAAACTGTTTGGGTAGCCAGTAGCAGGACGCATGATTATGCAGAACTTCGTCGCACGATGCTGCCGCCTTGCAAAGTCCGGTAAAAACTCTTGATGAGAAAACACTTTTGCCGGGCTTGCGTGTTATAAGTCATGCCGGTTGCAGTCGTCGGGTTAGACAGGTGCCACTATTTGGCAGAGCAAAGCTCGCTAAAATGTGGGATGAGAGCGACGCTCACATGCTTAGATGCTCTCTCGAATTGCGAAATGCACACACCTCGCACATATTAATAGTGTTGCGAATATTTTCTTGCTACTATTGCTTTTAGGTAACATGTTAACGACTGCATGACGCGTATTCCGGCGGCTTGCAAGCATCAATTTTTCAGGTACGCACCCACTATGCAAGCCTTTACGACGCAAGGACATCATTTATGACCAAGGCCACGCCGTTCGCACTTCTTCGCATCGTCGTGCTGATTTCAATGGCATTTCGTTGTAGTGTAGGTGATGCGGTTGGTCTGGGCCCGATGCGTCTGCAATCTGCATTGGGCCAACCGCTTCGGGCAAGCGTGCAAGTGCTGGGCTCGGATGCAAAAACCCTTACTGAAACATGTGTCCGAAGCCGCTTGACTTCCTCCGACGGATCAGAAATTGCACGGCCGATCATTGAACTACGGCGTCCTGCCAGTGGCGCTACCGAGATTTTTTTTACCAGTCCTAATTCCATTGAAGAGCCTGCGGTAACGTTGTTAGTTGAGATCACATGTGCGCCGACGCTGAACCGAGATTATCAGCTTCTCCTTGATCTAAAAGATGGTTTGCCACGTGTGCTGTCCTCTGATTCCGAGAGCGCGGTCTCGAGCCGGCGTGAACGTGCAGCGCCGGGTAAAGCCAATTTGGCTAGTGCGGGTGGGGACGGCAGCGCCAGCAGCCTTGGCGAGGAAGCACCGGCCAAGCCACGCCGCAAGCGTCGCCCACGTGTGCAACCTGCAGTAGCTAATTTGGCCCCGGGTCAAGGTACACCGGATAATTTGCAGGTTTTGGAAGAGCCTACCCCACAAAGCTCGCGGCCGAAGGGTTTGCCGGGAGCACGTAACGTATTAAAGTTATCGCAGGAAGACGTTAGTTTTGGTGCCCCTAAAGGGCCAACCGGTTTAAAGCTGTCAGATAATTTATCCATACCTGGACAGCCAGGACTTCGGAGTTCCGACGAAATTGCTGTTGCTAAAGCTCGGTTTTCGGCAATGATGCGTGGAGAAGACCCGGTCGTTGCCGCGCAAAATGAGGTCAGGCAGCTTCAAAATCGTTTGCAGTTGGCTGAGGCACAGCGTGCTGCGCCACCGGAGGCTGCACCGCCCGTGCCACCGCCGGTGGAGGCAGCCAAGCCTAGTTCAAAACCGGCAGCTGCAACAACCTATAGCAGCGCTCCAATGAGTGGAAGATGGTTTATCGGGCTGGCAATGTTGTTGTTAGCAAGTATCATCGGCGTTTCGTTGTTCAGACGCATGGCCAAGCGTACTGCGGAAACGAAAAGCACGCCGTGGTGGATGACAAATAATGACAACTCTACTGGCCGTGAGGAGGAGCTGCTACAGGCCGCTCGTAGCAGCATCGAGAAAAAGGCTGCTGCAACACCGCGCACGGCTGATGAGGCGGCTTATCACCAGGATCAGGCGGTCGAAAACTATGTTGAAAGATTTACAAGCGGATATAAGCCGAACAGTTCACCATCGGATCGCGTCGAACCACGCGGGTTTGAGCCCGCACCGGCCGATATGATGAACGCGCCACAGGTTGCTACACCAGTCGCTATTGCGACAGCCAACACAATGCAACTAGATTCAACGCCCGACACGGAAATGATGAGCCCAAGTCGTGCCAGCCTGGCAACTTTCGAATTGGTGTCGGATGTGATGCAGGAAGCTGAATTCTGGAAGATGCTCAACGAAACACAACGGGCCATCGATATACTAGAAAATTACTGCAACACTGAGTCGGCTGCTTCTCCAGTACCATGGCTTTATTTGGCTGACCTGTATCGTGAAAACGGCGATACAGACCATCTTGAACAGCTCCGCCAACAGTTTCAATTGGCTTTTAACGGCAGGTTCGATCCAACGGGTGACGATACGCCGTTACGCGAGAGCTTAGAGCAGTATCCTCATGTGATAGGACGTGTCACCGAATTATGGGGCCACGAAGATGTTTTAGGATATTTGCAGAGCCTGTTGCTCAATGACCGTGACGCACCGCGTGAAGGCTTTCATTTGCCGGTATATCGGGAAATTTTGCTCTTGATTGAAGTAGCGCTAGAGCGAGAAAAAACTGTCGCATGACATTATTCGGATACACGTCATGCTGATTCTCCACGGTTTTGCGCTAAGCAATTATTACAACAAGGTCAAGTTGGTATTGCTTGAGAAAGAAGTGCCGTTTCAAGAGCACTTAACATGGCCGGACAAATCACCCGGCTTGCTGGAACATTCGCCATTAGGAAAAATTCCTTATCTAGAAACTGCGCAAGGTACGCTCTGCGAATCTCAGGTGATCGTCGATTTTCTTGAGCAGGCTTATCCAAGCAAAGCGCTGATGCCTGGCGATGCTTTTGCCGCTGCAAAAGTACGCGAATTGATTGTGTTCCTGGAATTGCATTTGGAATTGGAAGCCCGCAAGCTGTATCCCCAGGCATTTTTTGGGAAATCTGTTGCAGATGACATCAAGACTGGCGTGCACGCGAACCTTGTCCGTAATATTAAAGCCTTCACCCAGCTCGTAAAATTTTCTCCTTACATCGCTGGCAATGAATTGTCTTTGGCAGATTGTGCTGCTGCAGTGCATCTGCCATTAATTGCCATGGCATCGAAAGCGATATTCAAAGAGGATTTACTCGCTAGCCTACCCATACAACGCTATATGAAAATGCTTGGCGAGCGGGCTTCAATGCAAAAAGTTGCCCAGGACCGCAAAGCTAATCAGGAAATAGCAGCGGCGCGCATGCGCTGATTGACCCACGCTTCCGGTTTCAAAATCTGAAATAATCCAGCCCGGTGGCATTTGCTTGCTAATTTCAATAACGCCTTGTCTTTAGTAATCAAGGTTTGCGCCTTGCTGTCACGTGCTGCTTCCAGAAATTTCTGGTCATCCTTATCGCTGCATCGCGGGAGCAAAATTGGCATGTTGTGGGCGAAGCTTGTTAGTGGCGGCAGGCAGGTAATCAGTGCGTCAAAATCACGCGTGTATTGAGCAATTTGATCAACAACCAGAGCCAGATGTGCATAGTGCAACACCAACAACCACTCTGCTCGGCAATCAATACGTGTGTACGCTTTGACTGTTCCAGCTTGAAGTGCTGCATGTAACAATGCGCATCGTGGATCTCGGAAAACAAAAAGATCCAGACACACATTGGTATCGAGTACGAGTCGATTGTCAATCATATAAGCTTTAAATGGAATGCATCATGCTGTTTGTATTGTCGCCCGCAAAATCTCTAGACTACACTTCACCCGCTCCAGCCATTCGTAGTACCACCCCAGCGTTTATGCAGCAATCAGCAGAACTTGTCGGCATCCTGCGTAAATTTTCCCCACCGGGATTGTCCTCGCTCATGAAAATCTCCGACAGCCTTGCGTGCCTGAATGCACAGCGTTTCAACGATTGGTCGCCGCGAAACTCTGCCAGTAATAGCCGTCCGGCAGTACTGGCGTTTGATGGCGATGTTTATGACGGTTTGCAGGCCCGTGCAATGCCGGCCGAATCATTGGATTACCTGCAATCGCACCTTCGTATACTTTCAGGTTTGTACGGCGTGTTACGCCCGCTAGACCGTATGCAGCCCCACCGTTTGGAAATGAGTACGCGTTTAGCAAATGCCCACGGCCTGGATCTTTATTCCTTTTGGGATAAGCACATCACCAGCAAACTCAATTCTGCCGTGAGCCGAAAAGGCGAGCGCACGCTTGTTAATCTTGCATCCAATGAGTATTTCAAGGCGGTAAAACCAGCACTTTTATCCGCAATTACGATTACACCCATATTCGAGGATTGGCAGGGCGGCGATTACAAGGTGATCTCGTTTTTTGCCAAGCGCGCACGTGGTGCCATGGTACGGTTTGCAGCGCTTCATCAGCATACTGATCCCGAAGCGTTGCAAGAGTTTCGATGTGATGGTTATCGGTTTGATCCTGCTGTATCGACTACCACCAGATGGCATTTTCGACGCAAGCGATGAAGTCTTGCGGGCCCACGCCCTGTTTTAGAAGCGCCACCACGGTTTTGCTGCGACAGAGACATTCACAAACCGGCTTTTCGGGTAATTTTTGCTCAGCACACGAGCAGTATCGTCACGAAGCTCGGTCAAGCCAAGCGCATCGTAACAACGCACCATGATGAAGAGTGCTTCTTCCACTGCAGGCGCATCGGTGTAATCCTTGACTACCCCTTGCGCTCGATTAACCGCCGCAAGGTATGCACCGCGCCTGAAGTAATAGCGCGCTACGTACACGTCATGCGTGGCTAAGGCATTGACCAGATAATTCATACGCGCTAAAGAATCCTTGGCATAGACGCTATCCGGAAAACGTTCGGCTAGTTGCTTAAACGATTCAAATGCTTCTCGTGCTGCTTTGGGGTCACGTTCGCTAGGGTCTTGCGGTGCAATAAAATTGAACGGCCCAACGCGGTCATTGAAATTAACCAGTCCCCGCAAGTAGTACATGTAATCCACATTAGGATGGTTCGGGTGAAGCTTGATAAACCGTTCTACCGCAACGAGCGCCTGTGCTTGGTCGCCCTGCCGAAAGTGCGCATAGGCAATGTCCATCTGCGCTTGTTGAGCGTAGGTGCCGAAGGGATAGCGTGATTCGAGCTTTTCGTAATACTGAATCGCCTTCTCATAGCCGCCGGCGGCAAGCTCTTCGCGCGCCTGCGCGTATAATCTGGGCGCCTGCCAATTTGCAGTTTCGTCCACCTGCTCCGGCAACAGGCCACAGCCCGATACCAGCAGTACGAATGCGAGGGGAACAAGCTTCGACGGATTTTTTTGCATGACTTTCAAGGGCGAGCGCGACAATCGATGATTATAGCTGATGAGACTTTTCGAATGAAACCTGATATTGAACTGGAATCAGATGACGCCGATCTATGCGTCGACGAGCTTTCGCCGATCGAGCTAATGCTCTCCAGTCAAGATTGCGGAATCCGCCTCGACAAGGTGTTGTCGCGTTTGGTGCCACAATATTCTCGTAGTCGCATCCAGCAATGGATCGAGGCCGGCCATGTAACGGTCGATGGTGCTGCAGCCCGCGCAAAAATTACCGCTTTGGGAGATGAACGGATAACGATACTGCCACAGGCGGCACCTGAAGAATTGGCTTTTCATCCTGAGCCGATGGATTTGCGCGTCATTTATAACGACGCGGCATTATTGGTGATTGACAAAGCCGCTGGCGTGGTCGTGCATCCGGCTGCGGGGAATTGGTCCGGTACACTACTGAATGGTTTATTGCACTTTCTTCCGGCATTGGGCGGTGTTCCACGTGCTGGTATCGTCCACCGCCTCGACAAGGATACAAGCGGCTTGCTGGTGATAGCGAAATCGCTTGTTGCGCAAACCGATCTCGTGCGGCAACTGCAAGCCAGAACCGTTAAGCGGGAATATCTGGCTTTGGTCTGGGGTACGCCACAAGCCAACGGCAAGGTTGATGCGGCAATTGGGCGGCATAGTCGCGATCGGGTGCGGATGGCCGTTTCTGAAAACGCTACTGCCAAACCGGCCATTACGCATTTTGAGCGACTGGCTGGCGGCTCACTCGACGGCCGCACTGTAAGCCTGGTGCGATGCAATTTAGAAACAGGCCGTACCCACCAGATCCGTGTCCACATGCAGTCTATCGGGTTTGCTTTGGTAGGCGACGCGCTTTATGGCAAACAACACCTGACCACAGTCTTCCCCCGCCAGGCATTGCATGCCTGGCGCTTGGGTATCATTCATCCGGTATCAGGCAAACACAGCGAGTGGTCCTCTGCATTACCAGACGACCTTGCAGCGCTGCTGGTCCGCGCCGGCATCTCCGCACCAAAATGAATCTGATCCTACCCGACTGGATCGGTGCCCCGCCAGGTATTGGTGCATTCAGTACCATGCGTAGTGGCGGAGTGAGCACGACGCCCTTAGACGATGGCACAGGCTCAGGTCAGAACGGACTGAACCTGGGCATCAATGTTGGTGACGATGTAGCGTGCGTGACGCAGAATCGCCTGCGGCTGCAAGAATTTTTGCCAAGTCAACCCGTGTGGCTGCAACAACAACATGGTGCAGCGGTAATCGATGCCGCACAAGGCAGGGCATCGGGCAAGCCTTGTGTAGCAGACGCCAGCTTTACGACGATGCCAGGCGTGGTGTGCGCCGTTACCACCGCCGACTGCTTGCCAGTGTTATTGACTGATATACGCGGCGAAGTGGTGGGTGCTGTCCACGCGGGCTGGCGAGGTCTTGCTGCAGGCGTGCTGCAGAACACCATCGCGGCAATGCGCAAAGCCGGGGCGCAACAATTGTTGGCGTGGATGGGTCCGGCCATAGGACCGCAGCATTTTGAGGTTGGTGGCGATGTGCATGCCGCTATGATTAAGGCGCATCCCCGCGCCGATGCCGCATTTCGCAACGTTGTTGGAAAACCTGACAAATATCTTGCAGATCTGTATCACCTGGCACACCTGGTGCTGGCTGATTGTGATGTGGCGCGTATTGCTGGTGGCTCTTACTGTACCTATAGCGACGCTGCGCGATTCTTCTCTTATCGCCGCGATACACGTACGGGACGGATGGCAACAGTCATCTGGATTAAGTGAAATTTCATGGCAGCGAACCATTCAGAGGTTTCATGGTCAGAATGCCATTAACCTTATGGATTAGGCCTAGGGGTTCCTGTCACCCTCTTTGATCGCTGAATGAGTAGATTCAGCCTGCTCTTGTTCAGCTGGTCTTGCCGCTAACCGACGTCGCTTGCGCTTCGGTGCGCTGCCGAGGTAGAGGATCACCACGACAGGAAGAATGCCGTAAAACAGAAGCGTCATGATAGCCGCTACCAATGTTTCTTCGGTAATCGACATCATCAAAATGACATACATCCATCCGATTGCAACGATATACATAATCTGGCGATGCCCGGTAAAAATTGTACGATACGCTAAAAAACGAAAGAGTGACGATGACAGCGATGCTTGAAAACGATTGCGCAGCTACATGGGTGGCGCCGCTCGCTAATCCAGCGGACTATATCGATACGGAGGCGCTAGAGCGATTGCATCAGGAATATATAAAGGAATTTTCAGCGCTTGTACAAGATTTCGCCGATGCAAAAACGCCGGTACTGACGGACCGCCGTTTTTCTGCACCAGCCTGGCAATCCAGCAACATGTTGGCATTTAACGCTGCTGCGTACTTGCTTAATGCTCGCTTCATGACGGCACTGGCCGAGGCCGTCAAAGCGCCAAAAAAAGTCAAGCAGCGCATCCTGTTTTCTGTACAACAGACGGTGGATGCGATGTCGCCAGCTAATTTTTTGGCAACTAACCCTGAAGCGCAGCACCGGCTGCTAGAAAGCAAAGGGGAAAGCCTGCACAAGGGCATTGCTCAAATGCTCGGCGATTTAAAAAAAGGGCGAATTACCCACACCAACGATACCGCCTTCGAAGTCGGTAAAAACGTCGCGACAACTGCTGGTGCGGTGGTATTTGAAAACTCACTATTTCAACTGATCCAATATGAGCCATTGACCAAGACTGTGTACGAGCGGCCATTACTCATCGTGCCGCCCTGTATCAATAAATTTTATATTTTGGATCTTCAACCTGAGAATTCTCTTGTGCGGCATGCAGTGGCCGAAGGCAATACCGTCTTTTTAATCTCTTGGCGTAACCCGAATGCTTCCCTGGGTCACTTGACCTGGGACGATTACATAGGCCAGGCGGTCATTGAAGCGATTTCCATCGTCGAGAAAATCTCGGCGCAACCGCAAATGAACGCGTTCGGGTTCTGTGTGGGAGGCACACTGCTGGCGACGGCTCTGGCAGTTATGGCGGCACAGGGAAAGCAGCCGGTGGCTAGTTTGACGCTACTCACCTCATTCCTCGATTTTGCCGATACCGGCGTAATCGACGTATTCATTGATGAAATGCAGGTCAAGTTACGCGAACAGGCGATCGGGCAGGGCGGGCTGATGCGTGGCGCCGACTTTACTTCAGCGTTTGCCAGCTTGCGGCCTAATGACTTGATCTGGAATTATGTCGGCACAAACTATCTAAAAGGTGAAGAGCCACCGCCATTCGATCTGCTCTATTGGAATGCTGACGGTACCAACTTGCCAGGGCCGATGTTCTGCTGGTATTTGCGTAACACTTATCTGGAAAATAACCTGCGTCATCCTGACCGCGTTACGGTATTGGGCGAGACAGTAGATTTTGGCAAGATCGATGCACCGACTTTCTTGTTTGCCTCACGAGAAGACCATATCGTACCTTGGCAATCAGCATTTCAGTCCTGCACCTTACTTAATCCCGAAAAGCCTTCCCGCAATCTATTTGTGCTTGGCGCATCCGGGCACATCGCTGGTGTGGTCAATCCACCTGCCAAAAAACGCCGTAGTTACTGGACTGGCACCGTAGTCGATTTAGATGCTGAAGGCTGGCTTGCGTCTGCTACCGAGCACGCAGGCAGCTGGTGGAGCGAATGGTTTTTGTTTTTGGCCGCGCATGGTGGCAAAAAAATTGCCGCACCGGCCTCACCTGGCAATAACGCATTCACGATCATTGAGCCTGCACCAGGTCGCTATGTAAAAGAAAAATTAAGCTAACTATTGGAAGCCAGATGAATAGTCTAAAAAAGAGTGGCGATCGCCTCATTAAAAAGTACCCTAACCGTCGCCTCTACGATACGCAAACCAGCTCCTACATTACGCTTCTTGATGTAAAAAATTTGGTTTTGGAAAACGAAGTGTTTACCGTCATTGATGCCAAGACAGACGAAGATTTGACCCGTAGCATATTGCTCCAGATTATTCTAGAAGAAGAGGCTAACGGTTCGCCGATGTTTTCCAGCGGTGCGCTGTCGCAGATCATTCGCTACTATGGCCATGCTATGCAGGGCATGATGGGTAATTATCTCGAAAAAAATATCCAGGCGTTTATTGATATTCAAAATAAGCTGACTGAAAACTCCAAGGGCTTGTATGAAGGCAAACCTTTCAGCCCTGAGATGTGGACGCAATTTATGAGCATTCAAGGCCCGATGATGCAAGGCATGATGGGTAGCTATATCGACCAGAGCAAATCGCTTTTTATCCAGATGCAGGAGCAGATGCAAACGCAAGCGAAAACAATTTTTACTGCGTTTCCCTTTGTGCCGCCAATTTTAGGTGGGACGGATCAGTCGGATAAATAAGTCTGAACCGGCCTACTGTCTGGATAGGCGGAAACACGCAGTACAATGCCATCCTTCTCCGGTTGCCAATTGTCTGAAGCCATGTCTACTGTACTACCTGTTTCCCCAAAAGTTGGTTTCGTATCCCTGGGCTGCCCAAAAGCCTTGGTTGATTCTGAGCAAATTCTTACCCAGCTTCGTGCCGAAGGCTACGAGACGGCAAAATCCTACGATGGCGCAGATCTGGTAATCGTTAATACCTGCGGCTTCATCGACGCTGCGGTGCAGGAATCGTTGGATGCAATCGGCGAGGCATTGCATGAAAACGGCAAGGTCATCGTCACCGGTTGCCTTGGTGCAAAAAAAGACGCCAGCGGTGACGATATCATCCTGAAAGTGCACCCAAAGGTGTTGGCTGTGACAGGCCCGCATGCCTTGGCAGAAGTGATGGATGCAGTGCATCTGCATTTGCCCAAGCCCCATGCGCCGTTTATTGACTTGGTGCCCGCGCATGGCATCAAGCTTACGCCGCGCCACTATGCCTATCTGAAAATTTCGGAAGGTTGCAATCATCGGTGCAGCTTCTGCATTATTCCTTCCATGCGGGGTGATTTGGTATCGCGCCCGATTGCCGACGTGATGCTCGAAGCAGAAAATCTTTTCAAGGCAGGCGTACGAGAATTGCTGGTGATATCGCAAGACACCAGCGCCTACGGCGTAGACATTAAGTTTCGTACCGGATTCTGGAACGGCAGGCCCATCCGTAGCCACATGACCCAACTGGTGGAAGCCTTGGGCGAACTCGCTGCCAATTACGGCGCCTGGGTGAGGTTGCACTACGTCTATCCGTATCCGCACGTGGATGCGATTATTCCTCTCATGGCGCAAGGGCATGTTGTGCCTTACCTGGATGTGCCGTTACAACATGCCCATCCTGATGTATTAAAACGCATGAAGCGGCCCGCCAGTGGAGAAAAAAATATTGAGCGCATCCATGCATGGCGTGCCCTGTGCCCAGACATCACGATCCGTTCCACATTCATTGCCGGCTTTCCAGGAGAAACCGAAGCCGAGTTTGAATACATGTTGGAGTTTTTGCGTGAGGCACAGATTGACCGCCTGGGTTGCTTTGCCTATTCACCGGTGGCTGGTGCAACGGCCAACGACCTGCCCGATGCAGTGCCGGAAGCGTTGCGGGAAGAACGCCGTGGCCGTGTAATGCAGTTACAGGAAACCATCTCCAAATCCAGGCTGCAGACAAAGATCGGCAAAACCATGCGGGTGCTAATTGATGAAGTCAACCGCACTGGCGGCGTTGGCCGCTCCATGGCCGATGCACCGGAAATCGACGGCGTGGTTTACGTAAAGCCTCCTTACGAGCCGCATCTTAAACTCAAGGTCGGGGAATTTGTCGACGTGACCGTCACTGCGGCAGACGCGCACGACCTCTGGGCTCAGGCTTGACGATGAAGAAATCGCTACAGACTACGCTGGTTCATGGCAATTACACACCTCCTGGGGGTTTCGCGGCGTTCCCTACAGCGATCCACCATGCATCGACAGTACTGTTCGAGAATGTTGCGGCGATGCGCTCGCGCAATTGGCAAGACAAGCTAAGCTATACCTACGGCCTGCACGGCACGCCGACCTCTTTTACTTTGGAAGCCCGCCTGGCCGAGATCGAAGGTGGCAAGTATTGCCTGCTGGCTCCCAGTGGTTTAGCCGCAATCACCCTGGTCAATCTAGCGCTGCTCAAAAGCGGCGACGACATGCTCCTGCCAGACAACGTCTACAACCCCAATCGGGAATTAGGTGAGTGGCTGCAACGCGATTTTGGTATCAGCGTACGCTATTACGACCCAATGATCGGTGCAGGAATCACCAAATTATTGCAGCCTAACACCCGACTGGTCTGGGCTGAAGCGCCTGGATCGGTAACGATGGAAGTGCCCGACATCCCTGCCATTTGTGCTGCAGCGCATGCACAAGGGGCGCTGGTTGCATTAGACAACACGTGGTCTGCTGGCATTGCTTTGGATGCTTTTAGTCATGGCGTCGATATCGTCATGCAAGCGCTGACCAAATATCAGTCCGGCGGTTCAGACGTCTTAATGGGTGCAGTGGTCACGAACGACGCCCCGTTGCAACATAGGATCGGGCTTGCCCACATGCGACTTGGCTTGGGTGTCGGCATGGATGATGCGTTTCTTGTGATGCGTGGCCTGCCGACCATGAAGCTGCGTTTTGATGCGCATGACACGGGCGCACGCTTGGTGGCGGCTTGGCTCAACGCGAGGGCAGAAGTCGCTAGGGTATTGCACCCGGCGTTTCCCGATTGCCCAGGGCACGCGATATGGAAGCGGGATTTTACCGGTGCAGCCGGCTTGTTTTCTGTGGTGTTCAATAATCAATTTTCAGAAGAACAGATCGACCGATTTGTTGATCAATTGCAGTTGTTTAAAATTGGCTTTAGCTGGGGTGGTGCACATAGTCTTTGCATGCCTTATCGGGTAAAAGCGATGCGGTGTAATTGGCATAGTGCTGGGCAATTAGTCCGGTTTAACATTGGTTTGGAAGCGCCAATTGACTTAATTGCTGACCTGGAGCAGGCGCTTGCCTTGTTGTAGGCGGCTTTTTGGCAGGACATCGCACATTTGACCAAATGTAGACAACCATTGCACCAAACAAATGATCATCAGAATTTGATCAAAATTGAATGTAAGACCGGCTCATGTCGGCTATTTTGAGTAGCAATTAAATTGCTCACTAAAAAAATCAATAAGTTGCATGCAACCAGGAAAAATTATGGGTAACTGTATTGTCAAAGCATCTAAATCGCCGGCGCCATCGCCTGGCCACCAAAATGAGCACACTCAAACGCCTGATTGCACACATGATCAACAAACGTTGGCCGGCCTACCCACTTCAATTCAACAAAAGATCATGCAATTTTCTGACGGGGTAATGAATAAAAATATACGCGTTTTAAGCAAAAGTTTTCACCAGTCAGTCGGCTTCGACCTGCAGGTTTTGCGTGTCACTTCCGAGACGTTGAAAAGAAAAAAAGATAGGAAAAAGATTAAGGAGATGATCGATCGGTCGTCAACGCTTTACACACTTGATATTAATGATATTGGCGGATCAAACGGGAAAAGTGACGTTGATTTGGTGCGAGCAGCAGCGCTCGGTTTTAATAACACCACCCATCTAAGTTTAGAAGGTGGTCGTTTATCAGATAAGGGATGGGCGACACTATCAAAGTTTGCGCAACTGGAAACACTCATCTTGCCGTTGAAAACCTGTGATCGACATTTGTCCTATCTAGAGGGTCTCGATCATTTAAAAACACTGCATTTGGGACATAGTAGCTATATTTCTAATGATGGCATTCAACGCCTTCGTGGGTTAAATAATATCGAAAATTTGTGGATAGAAGATTGCACAAACGTTGGCAGTTCTGGATTGGAGAATCTTAAAAGTTTCAATAAATTGAAATGCCTGACAATCGTAGATTGCCAACAGATTTGCGACAACGGGATGCGGCATTTACGAGATTTAACACAGTTAGAGTCCCTAACTATTTCAGGTTCTGACCGGCTTAGTAATTCAGGCGTCCAAAATATATTTTTATTGAAGAAACTAAAACAATTAACGTTGCTTTGCGGTGGGGGCATCACCGATGCAGCATTTTTAAATTTAAAAAATTTGCCTGAGCTAAAACAATTAACGTTAGGCGGCTGGTGCGCGAATTGCATTACCGATACCACGCTGGAGCACATTCAACATCTGCCCGATCTAGAGTCGCTTGTTTTAGATGGATGTACCCAGCTTACGGATAATGGCTTAATCGCTCTCAGATCGCTGACGAAGCTAAAAGAGCTGAAATTATTAAATTGCCCCATGATCGGTGATGCTGGGTTGGAGCACATAAATAGTTTAGGAGATACGAAAGCATTTACGGTAACTAATTGTCGGCACACCACACCTACGAGTGTGAAGCGCTTTCCATTTGCTTCCAGATCAGGGCAGAGGAGCTTAGGAGAGGCATTCTGAAAAGCCAAAAACGCCTACGTTCACCGCAGTAGATCGCTACCAGAAATCTTGAGCGCGAAGCTAGACCGCCATTACCCGATTTTTCCCTAAATCTAGCACCCCTTTAATCAGACGATAAGCTTTCCATAACCACGCCAAACCCATGATCGCCATGGCGATCGGCACACCGACAATGGTGAACCATAAAATACCTGAGATGGCCATCCATACCCAAAACCAAATGAACGAGCGGATTTGCCAGGTATGGTGGGTATGAACAAATGTGCCCTCGGTATCAGGCCGCTTGACGAAGTTAATGATCAGAGGAATCCAAGAGAATGCAGACAATGTGAACAAAAAGCTTACACCGTGGGCGACATATAACCACCAGGCAACGGTTTTTTCTGTTTGCAACTTGGTATCCAAAACAAGGCTTTGCTCCATTTCACTGCTCCTTAAAACATCATGCCAAATAAATAGCCTAGTCGAACAAAGCCAGAATGCCGTCCAGTCCCACAAAATTCAGACTAACATCTGCTTGTTCCCTCACGATAGGTTTAGCGCGATAGGCGACCGACATGCCGGCGATTGCCATCATTTTCAAGTCGTTTGCACCATCTCCTATAACAATTGCCTGTTTTGGCAAAATACCCAGCGTAACGCAGGTATCTTGCACTGTTTGTCGCTTCGCTTCGGCGTCGACAATTGCACCCAGCACACGTCCGGTCAGTTTTCCTGCAACAATCTCAAGTTGATTCGCACGCGTGAAATCCAGGCCAAGCCGTTCTTGCAAACGTTCAGTAAAAAATGTAAATCCACCCGATACAAGCAGTGTTTTTAAACCAGCTGCTCGCAGTGCATTGAGCATCACTTCTGCGCCTGATGATAATTGCAGCCGTTCATCCAACACACGCTGCAAGGCTCCAGCATCCAAACCTTCAAGTAAAGCAACACGCCGTGAGAGGCTTTCACTAAATGGCAGCTCACCGCACATCGTTGCTTCAGTAATCGCCGCCACCTGGCCCTTCAAGCCTTGCATGTCTGCAATTTCATCGATACATTCGATCGTGATCAATGTCGAATCCATGTCCATGACTAGCAACTTAAAATCACTTAGCCGTTGGCCAGCCTGTACAAAGTTTGCATCAAGGCCTTCGGTAAATGCCCGATCCCTGACATTGCGCTGCATGTCAATACTTACAGGCACAGGCCCGTATCGCCAGACGTGCGAAGGCAGCGCTTGCAAGGCTTGTGCGCCTGCAAGTGCCGCGATCACCTCCAACAAGCCTGGGTCCGGCTGATTCTCTAGTGGTGCCTGAATAATCAGGTTCATGGCATTGTTCGCGTTGTTCTTCGCGTCGCTGTTCTCTTTATTCATGCGGCTAGTGCCCGAATCGTCGCTTTGACTTGCGCCACGCGCGATGCCAGATCGGGCATGTTGACCGTGATGCGCAATTTATCCTGGCCGTTAAGTTTAATATGACGGTTCTTTTGGATTAATTCTATGATGCGCATGGCATCTATCGGCGGATTCGGCTGGAACTGCAACAATGCCGATTCGGTATGCGCATCGATTTTCACAATACCTACCGGCTTGGCTGCTACCCGTAGGCGGTGGGTTTCCACTAGCGCCTTGGCTGGCTCCGGCAGCTTGCCGAATCGATCGATTAGCTCCTCCTGCAAATTGTCGATTGCATCGAGTTGGGTGCAGTTTGCCAAACGTTTATAAAGCGAGAGCCGCTCATGCACATCGCCACAAAAATCATTGGGCAACAGTGCGGGCACGTGCAAGTTGATTTCCGTAGTAGTAGCCATCGGCGCAACCAGATCCGGCTCTTTACCTTCCTTTAATGACCGCACCGCTTCGTTGAGCATATCGGAATATAGCTGGAAGCCGATCTCATGCATCTCGCCTGACTGGTTGTCGCCCAAGACCTCGCCGGCTCCGCGGATTTCCAGATCATGCATCGCCAGGTAAAACCCGCTTCCCAACTCCTCCATCTGCTGAATCGCGTCCAGCCGCCGCTGGGCCAGTTTTGATAACGTTTGCACATCGTGAACAAGCAAATAGGCATAAGCCTGATGGTGCGAACGTCCAACCCGACCCCGCAACTGGTGCAACTGTGCAAGCCCAAATTTGTCAGCCCGATGCATGACGATGGTATTGGCTGTTGGCACATCGATGCCGGTTTCGATAATGGTGGTACACAACAAAATGTTGAAGCGCTGTGCGACAAAATCGCGCATGACTTTTTCCAAATCTCGCTCGTGCATCTGGCCATGGGCCACTGCAATGCGCGCTTCGGGCAAAATAGCTTCAAGCATCGCGCGGCGATTTTGGATCGTTTCAACTTCGTTGTGCAAGAAATACACTTGTCCGCCACGCTTAAGCTCGCGCAGGCATGCTTCACGGATGATCGATTCGCCCTCGCTACGCACAAAGGTCTTGATAGCCAAGCGTTTTTGCGGCGCGGTGGCGATGATGGAAAAGTCTCGCAAACCTTCCAACGCCATGCCCAAGGTACGTGGAATTGGTGTGGCGGTGAGTGTGAGCACATCGACTTCGGCACGTAACGCTTTCAGTGCCTCTTTCTGGCGCACGCCAAAGCGATGTTCTTCATCAATGATCACCAGCCCCAAGCGAGTGAATTTCACATCCGGCGAGAGCAGCTTATGGGTGCCGATCACAATATCGAGCGTGCCATCTGCCATGCCTTTGATCGCTTGAGCAATTTCCTTGCCACTTCGAAAACGAGAGAGTTCGGCAATCTTCACTGGCCAATCGGCAAATCGATCAGCAAATGTCTGGGCATGCTGTTCAGCTAGCAGCGTGGTGGGTGCAAGAATGGCAACCTGTTTGCCGCCCAATACAGCAACGAACGTGGCCCGTAGTGCCACCTCAGTCTTGCCAAAACCGACGTCGCCACAAATTAACCTGTCCATCGGTTTGCCGCTCGTCATGTCCTTGATCACTGCCGTGATGGCGGCAGCCTGGTCGGGTGTTTCCTCAAAGCCGAAACTCTCTGCAAAAGCATCGTAGTCGTGCGCTGAATAAGAAAAGCTGTGGCCTTCGCGCAGGGCCCGACGGGCATAGAGGTTTAACAATTCCGCAGCCGTGTCACGAATTTGCTGCGCAGCCCGACGCTTTGCCTTATCCCATTGGCCTGAGCCCAAGGAATGAAGTGGCGCGTCTTCAGGGGAGGCGCCGGAGTAGCGAGAAATTACATGCAACTGCGAAACCGGCACATACAGCTTGGTATCCTTGGCATATTCCAAGTGCAGGAATTCAGTTTCGCCTTCCCCCAAATCCATGCTGGTCAGGCCCATGTAGCGGCCTATGCCATGATTGGAATGCACAACCGGGTCGCCGATCTTGAGTTCGGACAGATCGCGCACCATGAATTCAACCTGGGTAACACCCTCTTGCTTTTTCTTGCCGATGCGCCGTCCGGAGCCGGCGTACAGCTCGGTTTCGGTAACAAAGGCAAGATTGCCGTCAGATGTGGAGAGCGCAAAGCCGGCATGCAGCGGTGCCACGCCTAGCATCAGGGATGCTGAACCGTTTGCAAAAGCATTGAAGCCATCGCAGCCGGTTGGAGTGATTCCATATTCGTCGAAGTATTGCTGCAGGGTTTCCCGTCGGCCATTTGATTCTGCACAGATCATCACCCGTCTATCGCTTGCTTCGCACGCCGCAAGGTAGGCTCGGAAACTACTAAGTGGGTCATCTGCGCGGCGGTTCACGGCAATATTGGGAAGCGGCTCTGATAAATCTGACGGCGACTCTTCATGCCGGATGATCCACCGGCCATATGGCTTTGCTAATGTAAAAAAATCTTCGTCGGATAAAAACAATTGCTGCGGTGGCAGCAGAGGCCGGTCGCGGTCAGCTTTCAAAAATTTAAAGCGGGAGTTGGTGTCGCTCCAAAAACGCTTGATCGCGGCGTCGATATCGCCAACAAGTGCAAACGTCACATCGACTGGCAAATATTGAAACAAGGTGGCAGTTTCATCAAAAAACAGCGGCAGGTAGTATTCGATGCCGGCAGAAGCAATACCTTGGCCGATATCTTTGTAAATGGTCGAGCGGCTTGGGTCGCCTTCAATTGCTTCACGCCAGCGGCTGCGGAAGGCCGTGCGCGCTGCTTCGTCCATAGGAAATTCGCGCCCAGGCAGCATGCGCACTTCCCTCACCGGATACAGCGAACGCTGGGTATCGGCGTCGAATGTACGGATAGTCTCTATCACATCACCAAATAAATCGATGCGGTAAGGCAGTGCGGAGCCCATTGGAAACAGATCGATCAAGCCGCCCCGCACCGAATATTCTCCCGGCGACATCACCTGCGCTACATGCGTGTAGCCGGCCAGGGTCAACTGACTTTTTAAGCGGGCCTCATCCAGCGTTTCACCCTGCTTGAAAAAGAACGTGTATCCCGCCAAAAAAGAGGGTGGCGCCATGCGAACCAAGGCAGTTGTTGCCGGCACCAGCAACACGTCGCACTGGCCGTTTTGCACCTCGTAAAGGGTTGCTAAGCGTTCCGACACCAAATCCTGATGCGGTGAGAAAGCGTCATAAGGCAGGGTTTCCCAATCCGGCAACAAATGACAGCGCAACGTGGGCTCAACAGGGTTGCCAAACCAAGGTAGTTCGGTGAGTAGGCGCTGCGCATCTGCCGGACTGGCAACCACAATTGCCAGCATGCGTTTTTGAGCTTTGAGTGCAGTAGCTGCCTGTGCCAATGCATAAGCATCGCTGGAACCGTGGACAGACGGCAAAGAAAACCGGGCACCGGGTTTGGGGAGAAGTTTTTTTAGGTCAAGGGACATCAGGAACCAGCAGCCGGGTTGTCAACATCAGAATTTGCCTGATTGACAATGAAATTTGAAGGTGCGATTATAAACCAACAACCCGCTATCGACCTGCAGCCGCTCCCATGACCAAGTTTTTTTCCCTGATTCCCACCGCCGGTGTCGGCAACCGCATGGGCGGGGCATTGCCCAAACAGTATTTGCAAGTTGCTGGTAGGCCCGTGCTGGCACATGTGTTAGAAACTTTTTTGGCGAGCCAGCAAATCTTTCATACGTTTGTAATTGTTGCGCCCGACGATGCAATGATTGATTTGGTATGTGCCGATATGAGTGATGTGCCGGCACGTCTGACGGTGCTTCGTTGCGGTGGCGCCACCAGACGCGATACCGTACGTAATGGACTTGCCGGTATGCGGGCAATCGTGGCCGATGACGATTGGGTGCTGGTGCATGATGCTGCCCGTCCGGGTTTAACCGGCGATCTTTTAACGCAACTGATTGCTAGTTTGCAATCTGATCCAGTCGGCGGTTTATTGGCGTTGCCCGTTGTGGATACCCTAAAACGTGCAAACAATGATTCCCGCAGCCTCGGTAGCGTCGAGCGTGAAGGTGCTTGGACAGCACAGACGCCGCAAATGTTTCGCTACAGGCTACTATGCGATGCGCTGGCGCAAAACACCGCTTTTACGGATGAAGCCAGCGCAGTTGAGGCAATGGGTTTGCAACCGAAGCTCGTCACTGGCAGTGCCCGCAATTTCAAGATTACCTTGCCAAGCGATCTGCCATTAGCCGAGTTGCATTTAGCAACTGCAAAAGCAAAGGTCCCAACATTGAGGATCGGGCAGGGCTATGATTGCCACGCGCTGGTACCCGGCCGAAAGTTAATCATTGGCGGCGTAACCATCGACCATCCTAAAGGTCTGTTAGGGCATTCCGATGCCGACGTGTTATTGCACGCAATTACCGACGCATTGTTTGGTGCTGCTGGCCTTGGAGATATCGGTCGTCACTTTTCTGATACGGATGCGCGCTTCGCCGGCGCTGATTCACGGATATTGTTGCGCAGGGCTGCCGAGCTTGTCGCAGAGGCTGGTTATAAGGTGGGCAATGTGGATGCCACTATTATTGCCCAGGCACCGAAAATGGCACCGTATATTGCGTGCATGGTCGCCAATATTGCAGCTGACCTGGAGCTTGCACCTGGCCAAGTCAATATCAAGGCAAAAACTAATGAGCGTCTTGGTTATCTCGGTCGTGAAGAAGGCATTGCCGCAGAGGCAGTAGCGATGCTATTTCCGCGCTTCTAGCCTTGTTAGCGTTTAACAATATGCAACGGCAGCGATATGCCGATCTGGAAGCCGTGTGGCTGGCGATTACTTAACCGCAAGGTACCCATGTGGCGTTTGACTACCCGCTCGACGATTGCCAGGCCAAGGCCCGAGCCGTTGGCCTGCCCCCGGGCTGCATCCATGCGGGTAAAGGGTCGCAACAGGCGTTCTAGTTCTGCCGTTGGCACACCAAGGCCGTGATCGCTAAACCCGACTACAGCACGACCTTGTCGTACAGCGCAGGCAATATCTATTTCGATCAAGTCAGTTGGTATTGTTCGGCCATATCGCCGGGCGTTTTCTACAAGGTTGCTAAACACCCGTTTTAAGTCCACCGGATTGCCTTGCACAAATACGCCTTCGGCAATCGCAGTGGTGACGCATGTATCCGAAATCCTGCTGGCTTCACGGGCGACATCCAGCAACAAACCGGAAAAATCAATGACTTCAAATGTGGCAATGTCGGTTGGCCGGGCATAGTCAAGGAATTGATCAATGATTGCATCCATTTGCCGGAGATCCGATTGCATACCCTCGCGTGCTGCGGCATCGAATCCTGCCATCTCGACCTCAAGCTGCATGCGGGCCAGGGGCGTGCGCAAATCGTGAGATATGCCAGCTAGCACCACTGCGCGGTCGGATTCAATACGATTGAGATCATCCACCATGTGGTTAAAGCTGCGGTTAGCTTCGCGGATTTCCTTTGGTCCTGATTCCGGCAAGACTTCGGGCTGCCCACCTTTGGCAATCGCGCGTGCAACAGCAGTAAGGCGGGCCAAAGGTAGATTGATTAGCCGTGAAATAAACGCTGCGCCAATCAATGACAAGCATAACGTGATGGCCGCCCATCCGAGCCACTGTAGACCTGAGGTGTTTCTTACACGATTGCGATCCAGTCGCAGCCAGTAATTATCGTCGTCGATCTTGAAGCTAACCCAAAAACCTGGCACGTCGTTGACTAGCCCGGCAAAGCGTGTCGCTTCGCCCAGTTTGGCGCGCACCATATCTCTTACCAGCGGCATCAGGGTCGACTCGGGAGGCGGCGCTACCCGGTCGCTATCTTCCAGCGGATATATGCGAATACCTTCGTTGCTAGCGAGGTCAAATAACAGTTCACGCCGCAGATCTGGCGCTGAGTGTGCCAAGGCGGCCCGCGTAATCGTGACCATGGAGATGACTTGTGCGGCAATCTGGGTCGCCTGCGGTGTGCGCTCGGTGATGCGGTAGCTGGCGATCCAGGCCGCCATGCTTGCTGCGATCAAAAATGATAGGAAAAAAAATGTACGCCAAAATAGGCCGCTACGCAGCCAGGCGAAACGCGCGGGTACAGTGCGGCGGGGTGGCCTGTTGCTACCCGGAGGCCTTGCCGACGATGTTTCGGGAACAGGCCCAGGGGCTGCTGGGAAGACAGGGCCGAAAGATGGCCTTAAAACTGGCGACGGTGGAGTTGATGGTAATGGTTGGGACGGTTGTTCCATGAGTCGGCCTAGCGCGGCTGACCCTCAGGAATAAACACATAACCTAATCCCCAGACAGTTTGAATATAGAGTGGATTAGACGGATCTGGCTCGAGCAACTTGCGCAACCGTGAAATTTGCACATCAAGGCTTCGATCGAATACTTCATACTCTCTACCACGTGCTAACTCCATCAATTTTTCCCGGGAGAGGGGTTGCCGGGCGTGACGGGCAAAAACCTTTAAAACAGAAAATTCGCCTGTGGTCAGCGGCACCGATTCTCCATTTTTTTTCAGGGTGCGGGTGCCGAGGTCGAGTACGAACTCACCAAAGGTAAACGATTGCGGCGTCTCAGACGGAGCGCCGGGGATCTCGTCAGGTCCGACGCGCCGTAAAACTGCACCAATTCTTGCGACAAGTTCTCGTGGATTGAACGGTTTTGCGAGATAATCATCAGCTCCCATTTCAAGTCCGACGATGCGGTCTACGTCTTCGCCCTTTGCAGTGAGCATGATGATTGGCGTCATATCGCCGGCACCGCGTAGGCGTCGGCAAATTGAGAGCCCATCCTCACCGGGAAGCATCAGGTCTAGAACAAGCAAATCGTAGCGTTCACGAATCCAAAGTTTGTTCATTGCCTGAGCATTTTCGGCGGTTACTACAGTAAACCCCTGCTCAGTGAGGTAACGGCGCAGCAGGTCGCGCAGGCGTACGTCATCGTCTACAACGAGTATTTTTGCCTGGGGTGTGCTGGTAGCCGGCGGCTGGGGGATTGCGGTATCGGAGTTTGTCGTATTCATAGGCCTATGGTACCGTCAGATGGATGCTGCAAAAACAGGAAATGTAAATTTATTTCTTCTAGGCATTACAAAGTGTTACAGACCTTACCTTAAGCGTATTTTGTCATTAAACGATTGTGCCTACACTTTGTTCTCGAAGGCATTATTGTCCTGATCTCCAGCACCCGCGCGTTAGTGTCATGAAAGCTTGCCATGCGTAAAAAATTTACCGGAAGTGTTATTTTGGCCTGGATCTTAATTTCGGTCAGCACGCTGGCAGTATCTAGCACCAACATTGACGGGGAGGCTGCTGGAAACCGTGACGAGCGACGCGATACAAGGCAGGGCGCGCGTACCGATGCTCGAGAATCACAGCAATATTTGCCACCTACACAGTCAGCGCCAACGCCGGCGCCATCAACCGCTACGCAATTAGAACAACGGGCACCGGGTCAATCGCAATCCGCGGCGCCTGATGCTGGCCGCCGCCAGGGCAGGATGTCACCGGAGGAACGGCGTGCCCTACGGCAGCAGATTGATCGGGCTGGCCATGAGTTATATCCTCCGGTTCGTTGAAAATTTCATTCCACTAATTTCCCGCGCATTGATTTGATCAGCGAGCGGCTGGCTTTCTTTTGCAGGCGCTTCCGCTGAGAGCCATAAGTCGGTTTTGTCGGTTTGCGCACTACAGTCACCGCTGTTGCACTGGCGATGATCGCTACTAATCTGCGTAGAGCATCTTCTCGATTTCGTTCTTGACTACGAGCGCCCTGTGCTTTAAGGACAATCACACCGTCACTGGTGATGCGGCGGTCGGCAAGCGCCAGCAGACGCTCCTTTACGTGGTCAACCAATGAAGAGGCGCCGATATCAAAGCGGAGGTGAATTGCACTCGATACCTTATTGACGTTTTGACCGCCAGGGCCTTGCGCACGAATGGCTGTTAGGTTTACCTCGTTTTCATAAAAGCCGATATCCGGCGGCAGCAGTGCGGGGTCCACGGTGACGGCTATCTTAAGCAGTGACTTGCTCGAGTGTTTCTTGCAATGCGAGCCACTGTGCCTCTAATTCTGTAACCTCTTTACTGTAAAAAGCTTGATCAGTTAGCAAAAGCTTGAGCTCTTTTTTGTTTGACTGGTCAAAGATCAACGGCTCGGCTAAACGCGTATCCACCACCGCTTTTTGTGCCGTGCGCTTGGCGATTTGTTCTTCGAGTTTCTTAATTTTTACTTCTATCGGTTTTCGTTTTGCGGCAAGTTTTTGTCGATCTTCTGCTTCAACACGTTTTTGGTCATTGCGAGCGGCAGGGGAAGTCACCGTCGCTGCCGGTGGTTTGACGGTCGGTTTGGACAAAGCACTTCCTGCGGCTGCCGCATTTGTACCAGCCACTTTAGTTGCCAGCTTCGTTTTGAATAGCCAGTCGCGGTAGTCATCAAGGTCGCCATCAAAAGGTTGCAATTTGCCGTCGGCCACGATAATGAACTGGTCGGTCGTGGCGCGCAAAAGATGGCGATCATGGGAAACCACCACCAGCGTTCCCTCAAATTGTGCTAACGCCATAGTCAAAGCTTCCCGGGTTTCGAGATCCAGATGGTTGGTCGGTTCGTCCAGCAACAGCAGGTTTGGTCGCTGCCAAACAATTAACGCCAGTGCTAGGCGCGCCTTCTCTCCACCCGAGAAAGGCGCGATTTTGCTGGTTACCATCGCACCGTTAAAGTTGAAGCTGCCAAGGAAGTTTCGCAATTCCTGCTCGCGTACCGTCGGCGCAATATGGCCCAGGTGCCAAAGCGGCGACTCTTCATGACGTAGCATTTCAACCTGGTGTTGGGCGAAATAGCCGATAGCCAATCCTTTGCCAAATTGGCTATCACCTGAAAGGGGCGCTAGCTCGCCGGCGATTGTCTTAATAAGGGTTGATTTTCCTGCACCATTAACGCCGAGCAGGCCGATACGCTGCCCAATCTGCAATGAAAAATTGATACCTGAAACAATTGTTTTTTCTGTGCTTCGATGTGTTACTTCGTCTTCGATGCGATAGCCTGCATTAACCTCTTCCATGACAAGCAATGGGTTAGGCGCGCTAGCCGGCTCTCGAAATTCAAAAGAAAATTCGGCTGCTGCGCGTAGCGGCGCGAGTTCTTCCATCTTGGCCAATGCTTTCATCCTGCTTTGTGCTTGCCTGGCCTTGCTGGCTTGCGCTTTAAAGCGGCTGATGAACGATTCAAGATGTGCACGTTGACGCGTCTGTTTTTCCAGCGCACCTTGCGCCAAAATCATCTGCGCTGCACGCTGACGTTCGAATGAAGAATAATTGCCGCTGTAGCGCTTGAGCTTGCGCTCGTCGATATGGACAATAACGTTGACCACGCCATCCAGGAAATCCCGGTCATGCGAAATAATGATTAATGTGCCGGCATAGCGTTTTAACCAATCCTCAAGCCAGATGATTGCATCCAGGTCCAAGTGGTTGGTCGGCTCGTCCAAGAGAAGCAAGTCTGATGGGCACATCAGCGCTTGTGCCAGGTTAAGCCGCATGCGCCAACCGCCTGAAAAGCTTGCCACTGGTTGATTCATCTGGTCTAGGGTGAACCCAAGCCCGGTAAGTAGCTGCTCCCCACGCGAGCGCACCGTGTAAGCGTCGGCGTCTGCCAATGCGCTGTAGAGTTCGCCAATCAACAGCCCATTAGCGCTGGTATCGGGTTCGCTTTCCAAAAAGGCCAATTCATCTTCCAGGCGCCGCAGTGTAACGTCGCCATCGATCGCATATTCCAGTGCAGGCCGATCCAATGCAGGGGTTTCCTGGGCGACATACGCCATGTGCCATTTGCTAGGAAAATCGATACTGCCAAGGTCGGCATGCAACTCACCTCGCAGTAAGCCGAATAAGCTTGATTTGCCCGCACCATTGGCACCGATGAGTCCAATCTTGTCGCCCGGATTCAGGGTGACATCAACATTGTCGAGCAAAGGTTTAACGCCACGGGCTAGAGTAACTTGCTGAAAACGTATCATGCTAAAACTGCCTGGGTAGTGGAGGAATGCAACTGCTCAGCGGTGACAAGAAAAACCATGTCGTCGCCGGCGCTTGTGGTGAGCCAAGTCAATTCCAGCGTAGGAAAAGCAGTCTCGACGTGGCGACGTTCATTGCCGATTTCAACGATCAGCAACCCATTTGGCTTTAATCTATGCGCCGCTTGCGCGACGATTTGGCGTACCAGATCCATGCCGTCTACTCCACCCGCCAAGGCAATTTTTGGCTCATGTCCATACTCTGCTGGCAATGTCGCCATGGAGGCAGCGTTCACATACGGCGGATTGGCCACAATCATATCGTAGCGTTTAAACGGTACATTTTTGTACACATCCGATTCGATTAAGGTAATGCGCTCGCTCAAGGCATGCTCATCGATATTGCGTTGGGCCACCGCTAAAGCTTCCCAGGAGAGATCGGTTGCCTCGACCTGCGCGTGTGGAAAGGCATCAGCTAGCATAATAGCGAGGCAGCCTGAGCCCGTGCATAGTTCCAATATATCGGTAACCGCGTGTGGATCGCCTATCCACGGCGCAAATTGTTGTGGAATTAATTCCGCAATAAAAGAGCGGGGTACTAGCACCCGTTCATCGACATAAAATCGGTAACTGCCGAGCCACGCTTGTCGGGTAATGTAAGCAGCCGGTTCCCTGGCTTGGCTACGCCGGGCAATAACTGCCAACACCGCATCGATTTCATTGGGCAGTAGTCGGGCATCGAGAAACGGGTCCAGCTTATCTAGTGGCAGATTCAGCGTGTGCAGGATCAGATAAGCGGCTTCGTCAACCGCATCGATGCTGCCATGGCCAAAATGCAATCCGGATTCATTAAAACGCGTGACGGCGTAGCGCCACACGTCGCGGACAGTAAAAAAATAAGTGCTTGTCATGGTGGAAGGTAATTCTGGAAATACGAGATTATGCGCCTGCCCGTTCATGGCTTGACCTAATTAGCCCTGGCTTTTTCTAGACTTGGTCAGCGCCACTCTATAGCAGCAAGTTTTCAAGCGTGCGACGGTAGATGTTTTTTAACGGCTCAATGCTGGCAACGGCAACATGCTCGTCAATCTTGTGAATGCTTGCATTGATTGGGCCAAATTCTACAACCTGCTTGCAGATGCGGGCAATGAACCGCCCATCCGAAGTGCCACCTGTGGTGGAGAGTTCAGTTACTACATTGGTTTCGGCATGGATGGCCTCAGAGAGGGCAGCACTAAGAGCGCCGCGCGGTGTCAGGAAAGGCATACCACTGATTATCCAACGCAGGTCGTATTCCAGCTGATGTGCGTCCAGTATGGCGATGACTCGTTGCTGCAAACCTTCAACGGTACTGGCAGTGGAAAATCGGAAGTTGAAATCAATGACCACTTCGCCTGGAATAATGTTGGACGCCCCCGTACCCCCGTGGATATTGGAGGCTTGCCATGATGTAGGCAAATAATATTCATTGCCTTCGTCCCAATGTTCAGCCGCTAAAGCTGCCAATGCCGGCGCCATTTGATGGATTGGGTTACGGGCAAGCTGTGGGTAGGCAATATGGCCTTGGATGCCTTTGACAATTAATTTTCCAGACATGCTGCCACGTCTGCCATTTTTGATCGTATCGCCTAAAGCGAGGCCTGAGGTAGGTTCACCGACAAGGCAGTAATCCAAATACACCCCGCGCGCTTCCAACAAATCGCAAACAATGACGGTGCCAGCCGTTGCGGGGCCTTCCTCATCACTGGTGATTAAAAACCCGATCGAGCCGGTATGCGCAGGGTGGCTAGCGGTAAATTCTTCAACTGCCACGACCATTGCGGCAATCGATGTCTTCATGTCGGCCGCGCCCCGGCCATAAAGTTGCCCGTCCCGGATCGTGGGCACAAATGGTGGCGACGTCCACCTTTCAAGCGGCCCCGTTGGTACAACGTCGGTGTGACCGGCAAATACCATTAAAGGCTGACCGGTACCGCGACGTGCCCACAGATTGGTAACATTATCTTGCGAGATTGTTTCGCAGACAAAGCCCAAGGGTGACAACAACTCAATCAGGCGTTGCTGGCAGCCGTTGTCTTGAGGCGTTACAGAGGAGCGAGCAATTAAGTCTTCGGTCAATGCCAGGGTGCGGCTCATGATTTCGATTCAGACATTGAGCGTGAATTCGGTAAAGGTTGTGCCTTCGCCTGGCGGCTGGGGTGCTGCTGGTTCGGCAGCCTTTTCTACTTTGTTATTCAATAACCAAAACAGGTTGGTTGCCGAATCGGCATGGAGCATCGCTTGATCTTTGGTAATGACGCCCTCAGCAATAAGCAGCATTAAAGCCTGCTCAAAGGTTTGGGAACCTGGCGACATGCTTTTTTCAATTGCTTCCTTGATTTGCCCAAGTTCGCCCCGTTCAATTAACTCCGCCACGTGGCGGGTATTGACCATGATTTCCACCGCAGCACGCCTGCCGCCATCGATGGATGGCACCAAACGCTGAGAAATGACAACGCGAACAATGGCTGCCAGATCGGACAATAGCAACTGGCGATTTTCCAAAGGAAAAAAATTGATGATGCGGTTTAACGCTTGGTACGTATTATTTGCATGCAGGGTGGCTACCACCAGATGCCCGGATTGCGCGTAGGCGATTGCAGCGGACATCGTATCCATGTCACGAATTTCACCAATCAGGATACAGTCCGGCGCCTGACGCAATGCGTTTTTTAGTGCCAGTGATAATGAAACGGAGTCGGTACCAATTTCACGCTGGTTGACAATCGATTTTTTATTTCTAAATAAAAATTCGATCGGGTCTTCCAGCGTCAGTATGTGGCCGGTCGCTGATTCATTACGATGGTCAATCATCGATGCGATGGTCGTGGATTTGCCCGACCCCGTAGCACCTACAACCAACACCAGACCACGCTTTTCCATAATGACATCAGCAAGTACTGGCGGCAGGTTGGCGTCTTTTAAAGGTGGGATATGAGTGGGTACATACCGTATGACGACCGAAATACTGCCGCGCTGACGAAATGCTGAAAGACGAAAGCTACCGACGCCAGTGACCGGAATGCCAATATTGAGTTCATTGTTGCGTTCCAGCTCCGCCATGCGCTCTGCAGATAGCACTTCGTCGAGCAAATTAAGGATCATCGTCTGATCCATCTTTTGCTGATTGATGGGATACAGCGTGCCGCTGATTTTGATTTGAATCGGCGAATTCACGGCAAAAAACATATCCGACGCAAACTTCTCTTTCATCAGTAAAAACAAGCGGTCGATAGCCATTTTTTATCCCAGTTTGAAATATTAAGCGTCGCGCAGCAGTTCGTTGATTGCAGTCTTGGCGCGGGTTTGGGCATCGACACGCTTGACAATGACGGCGCAATATAAACTGTATCGACCGTCGCTGGAAGGCAGGTTGCCTGCCACCACGACAGAGCCTGAAGGGATGCGGCCGTAACTCACTTCACCGGTTGCCCGATCGTAGATCTTGGTGGATTGTCCAAGATAGACACCCATCGAAATTACTGAATTTTCTTCAACGATTACCCCTTCAACGACTTCAGAACGTGCGCCGATGAAGCAGTTGTCTTCAATAATCGTGGGATTGGCTTGCATTGGCTCCAGTACCCCGCCAATGCCGACGCCACCAGAAAGATGCACATTTTTGCCGATTTGCGCGCATGAGCCGACCGTAGCCCAGGTGTCCACCATAGTGCCTTCATCCACATACGCCCCGATATTGACATATGACGGCATCAAAATAACGTTCTTACCGATAAAACTACCGCGCCGTGCGACTGCCGGTGGCACCACGCGGAAGCCACCCTGGGCAAAGTCTTCCGCAGTGTAGTCGGCGAACTTAGTCGGTACCTTGTCGTAGAATTGCAGGGTTGCCCCGGCAGGCATAGGTATGTTGTCTTCCAACCGAAACGATAGCAATACCGCTTTTTTGATCCACTGGTTCACGACCCAGGCACCATTAGTTTTTTGGGCTACACGCAGGCTGCCTGTATCAAGTTGCGCAAGCACGTGGGCTACCGCTTCACGCAATGCCGCCGGTGCTGATTTTGGTGTAAAGCTCGCGCGGTTTTCCCACGCTTCGTCAATTATTTGCTGTAATGCTTGTGTCATGAATTTAACGTTGAGTAAAAATTATTATAAAGGGCAGTTGTTAAAAGATTGGCAAAAGGCAATGATCCGATTAGCAGCTTCGCGGCATTCATCGACATCTGCTACCAATGCCATGCGAATGCGATTGCATCCAGGGTTGCCACTGCCGTCCGACGATTCTCTGCCTAAATAGCTACCTGGCAGCACCGTAACATTATATTCGGCATATAGTCGATAGGCGAACTCGGTGTCGGAGATGTTGTATTGCGCAGGGATTAAGGCCCAGAGATAAAAGCCCGCATCCGGAAGACAAACCTCCAGCACTTTTTGAAGCATCGGCGTAATCTGCTGAAACTTTTCATGGTACTGATGCCGATTTTCCAACACGTGTTGTTCGTCACCCCAGGCTGCGATGGAAGCTTCTTGCACTGAAGGGCTCATCGCTCCCCCCTGATAAGTGCGGTAGCGTAAAAAATCTTTGAGTATTGTTGCATCCCCTGCGACAAACCCCGAACGCATACCAGGCACATTTGAACGCTTTGAAAGGCTTGAAAATGCAATCAGGCGGGCATAGTCGTGCCGCCCCAGTCGATATGCAGCTTCCAATGCGCCCAGTGGCGCCTTATTGCCAAAGTAAATTTCCGAATAACATTCGTCGGCGGCGATTACAAAGCCATATTTGTCTGATAAGGTGAAAAGCGCGTCCCAGTCCTCCAAGCGCATTACATTCCCGGTCGGATTTCCTGGCGAACAGGCGTACAACAGCTGCACTCGCTTCCACACTGCATCCGGCACGCCAAGATAATCCGGCGCAAAATTGCGCACGGGATCAGCGCCCACAAAATATGGTTGCGCCCCCGCTAGGTAAGCCGCCCCTTCATAAATCTGATACATCGGATTTGGACACATCACCAACGCTCTAGCAGCAGGATCGACTATTGTCTGCGCCAGCGCAAACAGTGCTTCACGTGAGCCATTTACCGGCAGTACCTGGGTTTCAGGATTAATCGGCGGTAAGCCGTAGCGCTTGCCCAACCATGTGGCAATCGCTGTACGTAAAGCAATGCTGCCTGCCGTTGTTGGATAAATAGCTAAGCCGCCAAGGCTTTCTGCAAGGACGTTTTTAATGAACTGTGGCGTTGAGTGCTTTGGTTCGCCAATGCCCAGGCTAATCGGCGAATAGGTTGTGCTGGGCTGCTGGCCGGCAAATAATTGCCTGAGTTTTTCAAAGGGGTAGGGTTGTAGCTGGTTGAGATGCGGGTTCAATGTTCGGACCGGAATTCTTGAGATGAAAACAGAAGTATTATAACGCTGCCTTGTTGCAATGCATTCGTTGCAACGCCTTTGTTACGATGCATAACGCAGCGACGCTTAATCAGCCATTTCATCGCTGCGGCGCCACCAAACTCCTTGCTGCAAAGTGTTTAATATCAGCATAGAGCATGCTGTCGAGAATGCTATGATTGCAACTCCGTTTTCAACCGGTGACAGCGTGCGTCTTACTTCAATCAAGCTTTCCGGCTTTAAATCTTTTGTTGATCCCACCAATTTTCAAGTGCCTGGCCAATTGGTGGGGGTTGTCGGCCCAAACGGGTGCGGAAAATCCAACATTATTGATGCGGTACGATGGGTGTTAGGGGAGTCAAAAGCCTCAGAGCTGCGCGGTGAATCGATGCAGGACGTTATTTTTAACGGCACTACCCATCGCAAGCCTGCGGGCCGATCGTCGGTCGAGCTGGTATTTGACAATAATGATGGCAAGGCCGCTGGGCAATGGCATCAATACGCTGAAATTTCGGTTAAGCGCACCTTGACCCGTGATGGCACCTCCACCTATTACATCAACAATCAACCAGTACGTCGCCGCGACATTCAAGACATTTTTCTTGGTACTGGGCTTGGCCCGCGCGCTTACGCCATCATTGGTCAAGGAATGATCAGCCGTATCATTGAGGCGCGTCCTGAAGAGTTACGCATTTTTTTGGAAGAGGCAGCTGGCGTCTCCAAATACAAAGAACGTCGGCGTGAAACAGAAAACCGGTTAAACGATACCCGCGAAAACCTGATCAGGGTTGACGATATTGTGCGTGAGCTCGGCAACAATCTCGAAAAATTGCAAAGCCAGGCAGAGGTGGCACGACGTTTTCAGGCATTGCAGGCAGACCAGAACGAAAAACAAACGCTCTTGTGGCTGTTGCGAAAAAATGAAGCTGCCAGTGAACAGGCATGTTTTTTTGCCCAGATCGATCAGGCACAGACAGCACTTGAAGCCAATACCGCAACACTGCGTAGCATTGAAACATCGCTGGAAGAAATGCGGCAGACTCATTACGCCGCTGGCGATCAGGTACACCAAGCACAGGGGAGCCTGTATCAGACTAATGCCGATATTGCAACTCTAGAAGCAAAAATTAGGTTTGTCGGTGAGTCGCGCGCGCGATTGCAAGCACAACTACTTGCGCTTTCTGCGCAATATGAGCAGTGGCGGCTGCAAAGCGCCAATCATGTGCACGAACTGGCACAGGCGCAGCTCGTGGCTGAGGATCAGGCCCTGGCCGTTGCTGAAACTGCGCAAGCGGCTACCCGAGAGCATGATTTGCTACCCACGCTAGAGCAAGAGTGGCGTGATGCGCAAGTCAAGACTGGTGAGGGCCGCGCAAGAATCATGCAGGCCCGGCAGCAATTAGAATTGGAATCTACCCGCAAAAATAATACCTCCCAGAATCTTGCCGGATCAGTATTGAGACGAGAGCGGTTGTTTCAAGAGCGTGCCGGTTTGCATATTCCGGAAGTGGCCCTGCTTGAGGAAGTAACCCAGCAGCTCGAAGAAAAGAAAGCAAGCTTAGAGGCTTTGCAGTACCAGCTTGAAAGCTTGCAAAATGTTCACCCCCAATTAGTGGAGCAGGCTCGCGATGCCGGGCTACAGGCTGTGGCAGAGAATGGTACGCACGCGCAGCTCGATGCGCGGCTATCGGCATTGCAGCAGTTGCAGGAAAGTGTCAAAACCCACGAAAAATTGCAGCCTTGGTTGGTAACACATGCACTGTCTGACATACCCCGCTTGTGGCAAAAATTGCAGATCACGCCTGGCTGGGAAAACGCTTTGGAATCGGTATTGCGCGAGCGAACTGCTGCACTGGAGCTGCCAGACATGGCTGCTATGGATGCACTGCTTAACGATTCGCCTCCTGGCAAGCTAACGGTGTATGCAACAAACGAGGGAGAGCCATGCCACCCGGGTCCAGTGCAACAGGGTATGCGTGCCCTCATTAATATGCTGCAAATACCGGACATCGGCATTCGGCACTTGTTGCAAGAATGGCTGCGCGATATTTACTGCGCCGATACCCAGGAAGCTGCACTCGCATCCAGGGAAAAATTGCCGACTGGCGGTTGGTTTGTCACGCCAGCTGGCCATCTTATTGGTCAATACTGTGTCCGTTTCTATGCGTCAGACGCACCACAGGACGGCATGTTGGCTCGCCAGACTGAAATTGATCATCTTGTCAAACAGGTGCGGGTGCAGCAGATGCTTGCTGAGCAAACCCGTGGGCTTCGCATGCAAGCCGAAGAGGCTCTACATCGGAGTGCGAATCAAATCGACAAAGCCAGACAACAAGCAACCACGCTCACCCAGGCTGTACACGTACATCAGCTTGACGTGATGAAAATGTCGGAGCGTAAAAGCCGTATTGACCAACGACGGGCACAAATTGAAGGTGACTTATCAGAGATCGCTGCACTTGAAGATGAGCAGCAGCAAGCAATTGCCGAGCACGGTGCGCGGTATGAAGAACTGGAAGTCACACTTGCCATACTGCAGGAGGCAGAAATGCTGGGGCAGATGGCCTATCAAGAGATTGAGCAGCGTTTCAACGATGCCCGTTTACGGCTGCGAGAGCTGGAGCGCCAAGCGCAAGAGGCTGTGTTTGCCGAAAAGTCACATCACAGTAGAATTGCTGAGTTACAGCGTAGCATTACTATGGCTGAACAGCAGGCGTCCCAGTTATCAAATAGCCTTGAGCAAGGCAAATGTGAGCTTGAATCGCTTCACGACCTGGTTGCATCGGCAGAATTACAGGCGTTGCTAGCATGCCGTGTAGAGCAAGAAAAGAATCTTGCCAATGCACGCACCTGCCTCGATCAATTAGCGCAAAACCTACGCAGGCAAGACGATGCACGATCCCAAACCGAACGTGGATTGCAGCCGCAGCGGGACCAAATTGTGGAGCTTCAGTTAAAAGAACAGGCTGCACGGTTGAATCAGGAGCAGTTCGCCCTGCAATTGGCCGAGGCTGGTGTTGATCAACATGCACTTGCTGCAAAACTAACGCCGGACATGCGTGCCACCTATCTCCAAAGTGAGGTAGCACGTTTGACAAACGCAATTGTCGGACTTGGTGCGGTTAATCTTGCAGCACTTGATGAGTTAGTGCAGGCATCTGAGCGTAAAACATTTCTGGATGCCCAGACAGCTGATCTAACGGCTGCGATTAATACATTGCAAGATGCAATTCATAAAATCGATCACGAAACTCGGGATCTGCTGCAAAACACGTTTGACAAAGTCAACCAGCATTTTAGCGAATTATTTCCAGTTCTTTTCGGCGGTGGTACTGCAAAACTGATCATGACAGGTGAAGAAATCCTGGATGCCGGCGTGCAGGTCATGGCGCAACCTCCTGGGAAAAAGAATGCAACAATTCATTTACTGTCGGGTGGTGAAAAAGCATTGACCGCTACTGCGCTGGTATTTTCTATGTTCCAACTTAATCCAGCGCCGTTTTGCCTGCTTGATGAAGTCGACGCGCCGCTCGACGATGCAAACACCGAACGTTTTTGCAATATGGTTAAACGGATGTCGGCAAAAACGCAATTTCTATTTATTTCGCATAACAAAATAGCAATGGAAATGGCGCATCAGCTGATTGGCGTTACGATGCAGGAGCAGGGTGTTTCGCGAATTGTGGCTGTGGATATGGAAGCTGCCAAGCATTTCGTTGCTGAGCCGGTTACAGCTTGAGGACATATCCCACTTGTGTTGCTGCCAGCTTGACAACTTTGCTTGCCACCACGTACCCTCATCGGACTGGCAAAATCCAGCGACTTTTCCAGGACAAACAATGAGCCACTCTGCTTTTAAGGCGCCTATAGCATGACCGACTTGCAAATTAGCTTGATGGCTCTTGGTAGCACGATTGTTGTAGGTGTAATTTCCTATAATAAATGGCAGGAATATAAGGCAAAAAAGACTGTCGAGCGGGCATTTTCAGATGAACATGATGATGTACTCATGACACCTGAATCCGGATCGGGCCTATTGCCAATGCGCGCGCGCGCTGAACCGCGCTTTATGCCCGCAGCATCAGATGATTCAACACAGGCGCACGGTGAGCTACCACTACATTCAAAACCGAATCACGCCGACGGCGGTGCTCACGCATCTGTTGCAGCATCGATGGCCGGCGTTGCCATTGAAGGGCAGCCTCTTTCGCCTCGTATTGATATGCTTGAGGAGATAGCAGGGCCTAAAACTGCCGTGCTTTCGCCAACACAATCGCCAGCACAGTCGCCAATACAAACACCGATACTTTCGCCAATCACGCAGCCGGTTTTCACGCAAGCGCCTGGCGCTTCGGTACCGAAAGAATTGCCGGTGGATTCGTTGGTGGATTGTGAAATTCCCCTGGCTTTGGAAAACAACATCCGCGGAGAAAAGGTAATCGGTCCGATCCAGTCGTTGCGCCACGTTGGCAATAAGGCGGTCAATTTCATCGGCTTACGCGAAGACGGCGATTGGGAGGCTATCCAGCACGGTTACGTCTACACCGCGCTGATGGCAGGTGTACAACTCGCCAATCGGAATTCAGCACTAAATGAACTAGAGTTTTCCGAGTTGGTGACGCGCTTGCGCCAGATAGCCGATGAGCTTGAAGCCGAACCGGATGTACCAAACATGAAATCGGTTATGCAATCGGCGCATTCCCTGCAACAATTTATCACGCAATATGATGCGCAACTAAGCGTTAATGTCCAGGCAAAAAATGCCGCCTGGCCGATTGTTACGCTGCTTGCTGCATTGGAGCGTCAAGGGTTTGATGTGCGTCCAGATGGCCGGCTCGTTATGTCGGACGGCGATGGCGGCAACCTTTTTACGCTATCGACAAACGTTACCCCTGCCGCAGAAAGCACTACACGCCTCACGTTGCTATTGGATGTTCCGTGCGTGGCACCAGACCGAGATGGTTTTGGCGCCATGATTGCATGCGCACGGTCGTTGTCGCACCGCCTGGATGGCATCGTTGTCGACGATGGTGAGCAGCCCTTGTCGGATGCGGCGTTGGCGGAGATTGCCGAACAAGTTCGCAGCTTTTATAGCGATATGCAGGCTGCCGACATACCTGCCGGGTCAATACGCGCGATACGTTTATTCAGTTAGTTTAAGTTTTTACCCATGCAACATGAAGTTTCTGCAGCATCCTCCGCTGGCAATGGTGACCCTGTAAGCCGTATTGGCTGGCTGCGTCGTACCTTGAACCTGCACAGCCATGCTTACCATGTGCTGGATAGCCCGACAATATCGGATGCTCAGTATGATCTGCTTTATCAAGAGCTGGAACGTCTTGAGACACAACGACCCGACCTGGCAAGTACTGATTCGCCGACTCAGCGCATTGGCGCAGCGCCTTTGGGGACTTTTGCACCAATCGACCACGGCGTACCGATGCTATCGCTTAGTAACGGGTTTACTGAAAGCGATATCACTGCTTTTGATCGAAGAGTGTCGGATGCCCTCGGAGAAGCTAATGTGAATTACGCGGCCGAACTCAAGTTCGACGGCCTGGCAATTAACCTACGCTACATCGATGGTTTGCTGGTAGAGGCTGCTACCCGTGGCAACGGCACCACCGGAGAAAACGTCACTGCCAACGTCCGCACCGTGCGCCAAATTCCCCTGCGCCTTCACACTGACCAACCACCTCATATTCTTGATATACGCGGTGAGATACTGATGTTTAAGGCAGATTTTCAACAGATGAATGCTCGGCAGCGGGATGCAGGCGCTAAAGAATTCGCCAACCCCCGTAATGCGGCGGCCGGCAGTTTACGCCAGCTCGATTCGCGCATCACAGCGCAGCGCACCCTGCGATTTTTTGCCTATGGCATCGGCGTTTTGGACGGCGCACCTATGCCTGCCTCTCACGCCGATCTCCTTGATTGGTATGCCAAGCTTGGTGTCGCAACGAGCCCCGAACGCGCGGTGGTACAAGGGGCTGCAGGCTTGCTGGCTTTCTTTCAAAATGTTGGGCTACATCGGGCGCAACTGCCTTATGAAATCGACGGCGTGGTGTATAAGGTCAATCGGGTAACGCAACAGCACCAGCTTGGTTTTGTTTCGCGGGCACCCCGTTTTGCAATAGCGCATAAATTTCCGGCGCAGGAAGCCCTGACCACCGTACAAGACATCACCATGCAGGTAGGGCGTACGGGGGCTATTACGCCGGTTGCGCGTCTGGCGGCAATTAGCGTCGGCGGCGTTTCGGTCACAAATGCTACGCTTCACAATGAAGATGAAGTGCGCCGCAAGGATATTCGTATTGGCGACACAGTTATTGTGCGGCGGGCAGGGGATGTGATCCCTGAAGTCGTGGCAGTTGTGCCTGCGTTGCGACCGGCCGATGCCCGAATATTTGTCATGCCTGCCAACTGCCCGGTATGCGGTTCATTGATCATACGTTTGGAATATGAAGCGATTGCCCGCTGTGCCGGCGGCTGGGTAAAGTGTGCGGCACAGCGCAAGGGCGGTTTGCTGCATTTTGTATCGCGCCGGGCAATGGATATTGAAGGCCTGGGCGACCAGTTAATTGATCAACTCGTCGAACGACAAATAATCACGACTGCTGCAGATTTATACCGTCTGGGTTTGATGGCGCTGCTTGAGCTTGAGCGTATGGCAGATAAATCAGCACAGAACGTGCTGAAAGCAATTGAAAAATCCAAATCGACCACATTGGCACGCTTTGTGTTTGCACTCGGCATTCGCCATGTGGGCGAGGCTACCGCCAAAGAACTTGCCCAGCATTTCGGCGCGTTGAATGCGTTGATGAGAGCCGATGAAGAGGCGTTGTTGGCAGTTGCAGATGTCGGGCCTGTTGTTGCCAAATCCATTCTGCAATTTTTTGGAGACCCTTTAAATCGGGAGCTGATTGCTCAACTGCAGGCATTAGGTGTGATTTGGAAAGAAAGTGCTGGAAAACCTGTCGACGCAGCTGCGCCACTTCCACTACAGGGTAAGACCTTTGTTGTAACTGGCACATTACCTAATTTGTCACGAGAAGATGCTAAAGATGCAATTGAGGCAGCCGGGGGTAAGGTAGCCAGCGCGGTGTCAAAAAAAACCAGCTATCTTGTCGCGGGCGCCGACGCCGGTAGCAAGCTGGTCAAAGCGCAGGAGTTAGACGTTACAATTATCGACGAGCAGCAACTTCTGCAATTACTTCAAGGTACGTAGCATCAATGAAAAAAATTACCAAAGCTGTATTTCCTGTAGCTGGCCTGGGCAGTCGCTTCTTGCCTGCTACCAAAGCGCAACCGAAGGAAATGCTGCCGATTGTCGATAAGCCTTTGATTCAATATGCGGTTGAGGAAGCAGTTGCTGCCGGCATGACTGAGCTGATATTTATTACTGGACGTAATAAACGGGCGATCGAAGATCATTTTGATAAAGCCTATGAGTTGGAATCCGAACTGGAAGCAGCAGGAAAAACCGCGTTGCTGGAGTTTGTACAAAATGTCATTCCAAAAAATGTGACTTGTATTTACATTCGGCAATCGGCACCCCTTGGACTGGGCCATGCTGTACTGTGTGCCCGGCCGGTTGTAGGTGACGAGCCTTTTGCCGTGTTGCTGGCAGATGATTTCATGGACGTGGATGCCGGCACGGCGCCAGTGATGGCCCAGATGTGTACGCAATTTGATCGTGAGGGCCGCAGCCTGTTGGCGGTGCAGGACGTGCCACGGGAAGATACTAGACAATACGGCATCGTTAGCGTCACGCCCTATCTGCAAAACCTTGAAAGAGTCAACGCCATCGTTGAAAAGCCTGTCTCTGAGCAGGCACCGTCGACGCTCGCAGTGGTTGGTCGCTACGTACTGACACCAAAAATATTTGCCCACTTATCTCATGTGAAGCGGGGCGCGGGAGGCGAAATACAGCTGACCGACGGCATTGCTGCATTGATGGGAGAAGAAACCGTTCTTGCATTGCGTTATGAAGGCCGGCGCTATGATTGTGGCTCTAAGCTTGGCTACCTGAAAGCAACCGTCGCCATGGGCTTGAAGCATGCCGAGACCGGGGTTGCATTTGCTCAATACCTGCGTGAGCAGCAAGCGGTTTGATCGGAAACGGCCAATGACTGTGCATCAGATTTTACGCATGGGTGATCAACGCCTGCTACGTCACGCTGAGCCGGTGCTGGAATTCAACACACCTGCTCTTGATAACCTGCTCGTTGATATGTTCGACACCATGCATGCAGCCCATGGTGCCGGCCTGGCAGCGCCACAAATTGGCGTCAATCTACAAGTCGTGATATTTGGTGTGAAAGACAACCTCAGGTATCCGAACGCACCAGCAGTACCGCAAACGATCTTAATCAATCCGACAATTACCGCATTATCAGATGGTGTCGAAGACGGCTGGGAGGGTTGTCTCTCCGTGCCGGGTATGCGAGGCATGGTGCCACGATGGAGCCAGATTCGTTATACGGGTTTGGATGCGCAAGGCCACCCAATTTTGCGGGAAGTTGACGGCTTCCATGCCCGCGTCGTACAACACGAGTGCGATCACCTCTCAGGCATCTTATACCCGATGCGAATTAAAGATTTCTCCCGATTTGGATTCACCGATATCCTGTTTCCTGAGCTTGACCCAAATAGCGACGATTAAACGTTATTAACTTTGACCGTTTAAAACTGTTCTTCAGGCCGAAGATAACGCCACTCACCCACTGGTAAATCACCTAATGTAACCGCGCCGATGCGCACCCGTTTTAATCCAAGTACTTTCAGGCCGACCATATCGCACATCCGACGGATCTGGCGTTTCTTACCCTCTTGCAAAATAAAACTAAGCTGATCCTCATTTTGCCATTTTACGGTTGCGCGCTTCAACTGCTTGCCGTCCATAACCAAGCCATGATTGAGTTTTTTTAACAAGGCCTCAGGTAGCGGTCCCGGTTTAGTATGTGCCACCCGAACCAGGTATTGCTTCTCAATAATGGAATCCTCGCCGATTAGTTGTTTGGCGATTCTGCCGTCTTGGGTTAGCACCAGCATGCCAATCGAGTCGATATCCAGTCGGCCGGCTGGCACAAGATTTTTTAATTGACTGCCGTGGAAGTCCGTGATTGCATCATCCATCTTCCAACGGGTTTCGGGTTTAACCAGCACTACTGCCGGTTGGTAGCCATCCTCAGCCTGGCCACTGACATAACCCAATGGCTTGTTGATAATTATCGTCACGCGGCGTGCCTGCTGAGCCGCTGCCTGACGGGTCACCGTTACCTGCTGGCTTGGCAATACCTTGCTGCCAAGTTCGGAAATAACCTCACCATCGACGCGTACCCAACCCCGTTCGATCCATTCGTCGGCTTCACGACGCGAGCATAATCCGAGTTCGGACATTCGTTTTGATAAGCGCAGAGGTTCATTCATGTTAGATGCGCAAGGCCTCCAGAAGGTCGGTTTCAAGCTGCGCCTGAGTCCGTGTATTGTTGAGAGCGGCGCCATCGACTAAGAATACGTCTTCAACGCGTTCGCCCAATGTCAGAATTTTTGCAGTATGCAGATTGATCCTGTGTTTTGCCAACACACTGGCAATTGCATACAGCAAACCATTACGATCATTTGCCGAGATTGACAGCAAATAATACTGGCCACGTTCATCCGGCCTAAGGTCAACCACGGGTGTGATGGGAAATGTGCGCGATAGTCTGGAAAGACGCCCTTTCACGGGCGCCGGTAGTGGCGCTAGACTAGTGAGCAACCTCGCCAACTCATGCTCGATCAAATTAATGATATTGCGATAATTGTCGGCAAAATCTGCAGCAGTAATGAGAAACGTATCCAGGCCGTAATGATCACGAGTGGTATGAATTTTTGCATCCAGAATGCTGAAATTTTTGCTGTCGAAATAGCTGCAGATGCGGGCAAACAGGTCTGGTTGGTCCGACACAAATACAGTTACTTGCAAGCCTTCACCGATTGGTGAAAGGCGGCATTTGACGATTGGTTTTGCGGTGCGTGATTGATTATAGAGCGCCCGCGTCTGCCATGCGATTTCAGAAGCTTCATGACGCAAGAAATACGCGACATCTAATGTTTGCCAAAACGCTTCGTGTACGTGCGGGTCGAGCCCATAAAGGCGCAAGGTTTTTAACGCTTCACGCTGGCGGTTTTTTAGCACTCGGTCTGCAGAGGGCGCTTCACCACCCAGCACCTGCAACGTCATACGGTACAGGTCTTCAAGCAGCTTGCCTTTCCAGGCATTCCATATTTTTGGGCTAGTGCCGCGAATATCGGCAACAGTGAGTAGATAAAGGGCCGTTAAGCGCCGTTCATCGCAGACGATTTCAGCAAATCGGGTGATCACTTCCGAATCTGAAAGATCTTGTTTTTGCGCAACATGAGACATGGTCAAGTGATGTTGGACCAGAAACACAATCAAATTTGCATCATCATCATCTAACAAATGATCTCGGCAAAATTGGCCGGCATCATGCATCCCCAGCACCGAATGGTCGCCACGGCGCCCTTTTGCAATATCGTGAAATAGCGCTGCCACATAAATCAACCAGGGTTGATGAAAATTGGCCATGAGCTGGCTACAAAATGGATACTCATGTGCATGTTCGGGTAGCGCAAAACGCCGCACATTGCGTACCACCATCAAGATATGCTGGTCAACGGTGTAGACATGAAATAGGTCATGCTGCATCTGACCTACGATACGCCGAAAATTTGGCAGATACCGGCCCAGGACGCTGGTTTGATTCATATAACGCAGCGCATGGGTAATGCCCTGCGGTGCCTGGATAATTTGCAAAAACAACGCCCGGTTAGCCACGTTCTGCCGGAAGAGCCTGTTGATTAAAAAGCGTGCGTGCCAAAGTCGGCGCATGGTGCGCGCGGTCATGCCTTTCAATTTTTGGTGCTGTGCCAACAATAAAAACACTTCGAGCATTGCCGAGGGCACTGTCTGGAAAATATCATCGGCTGCAATATCAATCAAGCCATTGACTTCGTTAAATCGCTCATTGATCGGCTGTGCCGACAGAGATTGCGGGAAAAGTTTAGCTTCAATATTTTGCAGCAGGATCATGTTGAGTTGTGTAACGGCTTTCGCCGCCAGATAATACCGTTGCATCAAATATTCGCTTGCGCGGCGAGTATCGGTGGTGCGAAAGCCGAAATTTTCCGCAATCGGTGTTTGCACGTCGACAACGAGCCGGTCGTCTCGCCGTTTTGCATGAATGTGCAGCCGAATCCGAATATCTTTAAAAGCACGTTCTTTTTGAGCCAGCTGTTGCGCTTCGATGGGCGTAATTAACCCGCAATCAGCTAATTTTCGCCATGAATCTCCTAGACCTGCCGCTTTAGTTACCCACAAAATGACTTGCAGGTCTCTCAGACCACCTGGACTCTCCTTGCAGTTCGGTTCAAGACTATAAGGGGTGTCTTCATACTTGATGTGACGCTGACGCATTTCGCGTGTTTTTGCCCGAAAAAAAACTTGCGCATCCATCGCCTCTGAGCACCGTCGCTGTAGCGCTTCAAACAAGTCTTGATTGCCAATCACAAGGCGTGCTTCCAATAAGCTGGTTTGAACGGTGATATCAGCCGCCGACTCACTTAAGCACTCGTCAAGGGTGCGTATGCTGTGGCCAAGCTCTAAGCCAATATCCCAGAGTGCTTGTACCAATTTCTCAAGATTGTTTTGAAGCGTCGCATCAGGCGGCGTCGCCAGCAGGATCAGTACATCAACATCCGAATACGGAAACAGCTCACCGCGTCCGTAGCCACCGACTGCAATCAGGCAAATAGCATCAGGCAAAGTAAAATTTTGCCAGGCGCTTGTTAATGCAGCGTCGACGCTTTGACGTAAAGTTAAAAGCAATATTTCAGGTTTGCCATGATCTTGAAATGCATCAAGGATCAATTGCCGCTGCACCCGCAATTGATGTTTGAGACCTGCCCCAAACGGCGTGATGCTATGAAAAGTTTGCGCCAGTAATTGTTCGGGGGTTGGCGTGGTCACGGGCAGAAAATTAAAACTTTCCCTGTCAATATGACGTCAGGCGGCAACAGATGAATCGGCTGAAATGATTGGAATGCCTAAAGGTGGCATCGGCATGCCGGGAGAAATAGTAAGCACTTCATAGCCTTTAGGGGTGACCAGAATCGTGTGCTCCCATTGCGCTGAAAGGCTTCTGTCTTTAGTTTTGACCGTCCAGCCATCGCCCATGTGCCGGATCTCACGTCGTCCAGCGTTTACCATCGGTTCTACTGTGAAAGTCATGCCAGCAACGATCTCTTCCAGAGTGCCTGGACGGCCATAATGCAATACCTGTGGGTCTTCGTGAAATACTGTGCCAATACCGTGCCCACAAAACTCATGCACCACGCTATATCCGGCTTTTTCACAGTGTTGTTGAATGACAAATCCAATATCGCCGAGATGGGCGCCCGGTTTAATTTTTGCGATGCCGAGCCACATTGCTTCAAAAGTTATCTCGCTCAGCCGTTTAGCCATGATGGACGGCTCGCCGACATAAAACATGCGGCTGGTGTCACCATGGTAACCATTTTTAATCACCGTAATATCGACGTTAATGGTGTCCCCGTTTTTGAGAAGTTTCTCGCCGGGAATTCCGTGGCAGATCACATCATTGACCGATGTGCAAATCGCTTTTGGGTAAGGTTGGTATCCAGCAGGGCAATAATTCAGTGGCGCAGGAATTGCATTCTGTACGTCAACGATATATTTGTGGCAAAGACGGTCAATTTCACCAGTAGTAATACCGGCTGTGATGTGCGGACCGATAAAATCCAAGACTTCTGCAGCGAGTTTGCCGGCGATGCGCATGCCAATAATATCTTGATCTGATTTAAGTGTAATTGCCATGAGAAACCAATAGTTGAAGAATATGATTATAAACCAACCGATTCGCGTTTAGCTAGAGACAACACCGGGCTGCACTTGATGCCGCGGGGTATATTAAGGTACAATTTCGGGTTGGCTTTTTTAATTATAGTAAAAAATTGCGGTTTCGAATTGCAGTTTCAATCGCGAATCCACACCGAAAAGGGTGCCTATTTGGTCAAACGCCAAATGGTGTAGCTGGGTGGATTCCAGACCTAACCCTGGAGAAATAATATGTCAGTAACAATGCGTGAAATGCTAGAGGCGGGTGTCCACTTCGGACATCAAACGCGCTTTTGGAATCCTAAGATGGCACCGTATATTTTCGGCCATCGCAATAAAATTCACATCGTCAACCTGGAAAAGACGCTTGGTATGTATCAAGAGGCAATGAAATATGTGCGCCAGCTTGCATCCAATCGTGGCACCGTATTGATGGTGGGCACTAAGCGCCAGGCCCGTGAGACGATCGCTTCAGAAGCGGCACGTGCAGGCATGCCGTTTGTCGATCAACGTTGGCTCGGCGGCATGTTGACAAATTTCAAAACAATCAAGATTTCCATCAAGCGTTTGAAAGAGATGGAAGCATCTATTGAAGATGGTTCGGTTGAAAAGTTGTCGAAAAAGGAAGGGCTGATGTTTGAGCGGGAAATGATCAAACTTCAAAAATCTATTGGTGGCATCAAGGATATGGGCGGCGTGCCTGACGCAATTTTTGTGGTGGACGTTGGTTATCACAAAGGGGCGATCACGGAAGCTACCAAGCTAGGTATTCCTGTCATTGGCGTGGTTGACACGAATCATTCTCCAGAAGGCGTAACGTATGTTATTCCTGGCAACGACGATTCTTCCAAGGCGATCATGTTGTATGCGCGCGGCATTGCTGACGCCATTCTTGAAGGGCGTGCAAATGCCACCAACGAGATGATCGATGCAATCAAAGGTGGCTCCACCGGTGACGAATTCGTTGAAGTCAACGAGGCAGGCGCGCAGGCGTAAGGGTATTTCCGCTAACGGCAATGTGCTGTAGGGGCGAAACAAAATCGGGGCACCATCGGTTCGCCCCTTTTTTTCGAACTGGTTTCGGCGCTTCTGCGCCAATCGATGCAGCATCGATAAGAATTTTTGAAGATTAGGAGAAAGAAATGGCGACAATTACAGCGGCAATGGTGGGTGAGTTACGCGCAAAGACAGATGCGCCAATGATGGAATGCAAGAAAGCGCTGACCGAGGCGGGTGGAGATGCCGTCAAGGCAGAAGAACTACTGCGCGTAAAGCTGGGCAGTAAGGCTTCTAAGGCTTCGTCACGCGTCACGGCTGAAGGCGTGGTGGCAACGCATATCGCGGGCAATATCGGTGCGCTGGTTGAGATTAATTGCGAAACAGATTTTGTTACCAAAAATGATGAATTTTTGGTACTGGCACAAGCATGCGCGAAGCTCATTGCCGAAAAGAATCCAGCTGACCTTGCTGCGTTGGCATTACTGCCTTTGGATGGTAAAACCGTCGAAGAAAAACGCGCAGAATTGATCGGGCGAATTGGTGAGAATATGTCGATTCGTCGCTTTCAGCGCTTTGAGACATCAGCTAACCTGACTTCCTATCTCCACGGTACCCGCATTGGCGTCATCGTTGAGTTCGAAGGCGCAGATGAGCAAGTGGGCAAAGATGTCGCCATGCACGTGGCAGCGATGAAGCCGGTTGCATTAACCAGTGCAGACGTGCCTGCTGCTTTGATCGAAACCGAGCGCTCTGTTGCTGCTGCTAAAGCAGAGGAAGATCGCAAAAATGCAGAGGCCGCTGGTAAGCCTGCGCAGTCGGCAGAAATCGTAGCGAAGCGTATTGACGGTGGTGTGCAAAAATTTCTGAAGGAAGTGTCGTTGCTGAACCAAACATTTGTTAAAAACGACAAACAGACGATTGAGCAGATGTTGAAGGCAACCGGTACATCGATCAAATCATTTTTGATGTATGTGGTGGGTGAGGGAATCGAGAAAAAGCAGGATGACTTTGCTGCTGAAGTAGCAGCACAGGTAGCAGCGGCGCAGAAAGCCTAGCAGTCTTGATCTTTCTTAGTATCCCAACGGAGCCCCTCTCATGACCAAAGCAGCATATAAGCGTGTACTCCTGAAATTGTCGGGTGAGGCACTCATGGGTGACGACCCTTATGGCATTAATCGCGCGACGATTGATCGCATGGTCTCGGATGTTGCCGAGGTGGCAGCACTCGGTGTTGAGCTGGCAATCGTCATTGGTGGAGGTAATATTTTTCGGGGCGTAGCGCCGGGTGCACAAGGAATGGATCGTGCCACGGCGGATTACATGGGCATGCTGGCAACGGTCATGAATTCATTAGCGCTAGCCGATGCAATGCGCCAGGCAGGTATCACCGCTAGAGTGATGTCTGCTATTGCAATCGAGCAGATCGTCGAGCCCTATGTACGCCCAAAAGCGTTGCAGTATTTAGAAGAAGGTAAGATCGTTGTGTTTGCAGCCGGTACTGGCAATCCGTTCTTTACTACCGATACTGCGGCGGCATTAAGGGGATCTGAGATTGGTGCAGAAATCGTGTTGAAAGCAACCAAGGTCGATGGTGTCTACAGCGCAGACCCTAAAAAAGATCCGCAGGCCACCCGGTATTCCACCATCACTTTTGATGAGGCAATCGTCAGGCACCTGCAGGTAATGGATGCAACAGCCTTCGCACTGTGCAGGGATCAAAAGTTGCCTATCAAGGTGTTTTCAATCGTCAAGCCTGGTGCATTGCTGCGAGTGATCCAAGGTCAGGATGAAGGAACGTTGGTACACGTTTAGTCAATAAGGAGAGTGGCATGACGATAGCTGAAGTCAAAAAAAATACCGATCAACGGATGAATAAATCGATTGATACCTTAAAAGCGGATCTGGCGAAGGTACGTACCGGTCGCGCCCACACTGGCATTTTGGATCATGTGCAGGTGGATTACTATGGCAACCCAACTCTGTTGTCACAGGTGGCAAACGTTACGCTCATTGATGCGCGCACCATCGGCGTGCAACCTTGGGAGAAAAAAATGATTGCCGTGGTCGAAAAAGCGATCAGGGAAGCGGATCTCGGACTCAACCCTTCGACCCAAGGCGATATGATTCGTGTACCAACGCCAGCACTGACAGAAGAGCGGCGCAAGGAAATGGTCAAACTTGTCAAATCTGAGGCTGAGGATGCAAAGATTGCAATCCGCAACATCCGCCGTGACGCGAATGAGGGCTTGAAAAAAATATTGAAAGATAAGGAATGCTCGGAAGATGACGAGCGACGTGCGCAGGACGATGTGCAGAAATTGACTGATCGCTTCGTCGCTGAGATAGATAAACTGGTGAGTGAAAAAGAAAAAGAAGTGTTAACCGTGTAGCACCAGGTAAATGTTTTTGCTGTGTTGTTGACTGTTTATATTTACCCACCGGATTAATGAGCGCCGCTTTTTCATGAATGCAATGAGTTCTACCCAGAGCGTACCGCCGACCTCACCGGTGCCACGTCATATCGCCATCATCATGGATGGCAATGGGCGCTGGGCCACAGAACGCTATTTGCCGCGAATGGCCGGTCATGTAAAAGGGGTGGATGCTGTACGGGTAATTGTTGAGGGTTGCGCGGAACGGGGGGTCGAATTTTTGACGCTGTTTGCATTCAGCTCGGAAAACTGGCGCCGCCCCCCCGAAGAGGTATCGTTGTTAATGCGATTGTTTATGACGGCCCTAGAACGGGAGGTCTCTAAGATGCATGTTAATGACATCCGCTTAAAGGTCGTGGGCGATTTAAGTGGTTTCGATGCAAAACTACGTACCATGATTGCCGATGCAGAACGTCGTACAGCAAACAACACCCGACTAACACTATCCATTTGCGCCAATTATGGTGGTCGTTGGGATATTACCCAGGCTGTTAATAAAATGGTTGCTGCAGCATCAGCTAATAGCACCGATTTGGCGAGTAAGGTGTTTGGTGATACGGATCTGGAGCCCCATCTATCAATGGCTTACGCGCCCGAACCAGATTTGTTCGTACGCACCGGCGGCGAAGAGCGCATATCAAATTTTCTGCTGTGGCAGTTGGCATACACCGAGCTGTATTTTACTGATACGTACTGGCCAGACTTCAATGATACGTCGCTTGCAGCTGCTATTGCGTCGTTTCAGCAACGCGAACGACGCTTTGGGCGCACCAGTCAACAACTGACCACCTCAAAAAGAGCTTCTTGATGCTAAAAACGCGGATCATCACTGCATTAGTGCTGCTTGCAGTGTTGACAGCGTTGTTAGTGATCAACGATGTGCGATTGATTGCCATAGCCGGCGGGCTAGTTTTTGGGGCAGCAGTTTGGGAATCTTTGCGGCTATTTAAAATCAGCCGCCCAGCTTTTGTTACCGCAGTCTGGTGTGCGGTATTTATTGCAATCGCTGCTCAAACGTCCTTCCAGCATTCTGGGTTGCTCATGCTGTTTTGCGTAATGATATGGGCATTGCGTCTGGCACCCTCGCTAAAATTTGGCTTGCCTGCGACGGGTACATTGGGCAATAGTTTGTTGAGTGGCGTTTATTGCACGACGATCCTAGGCTGCTTTATCGCGATGCTACTGTTTTTTTCGCGCTCCCCTTTGTATTTGTTCTCGGTGTTAGCGCTGGTCTGGGTCGCCGATATCGGTGCCTATTTCTCTGGCAAGGCATTTGGGCGCCGTAAACTTGCACCCTCCATTTCCCCCGGAAAATCGTGGGAAGGCGCAATCGGCGGTTGGCTCGCCGTTTTAACATTGTCCGTTGCCTGTATTTACATCCCCGCATTACAAGATACATTCGCTGTACAGCTGCAGCATCGCCACGGCTGGCTGGTTTTGTTGTCGGCACTGTCGTTAATGGTAGCTGCGAGCGTGATTGGCGACCTCTTCGAATCCCAGTTAAAACGTCGGGCTGGCATGAAAGATAGCAGCGCATTGTTGCCAGGGCATGGCGGCGTTCTTGACCGCGTCGATGCGCTAATTCCAGTATTGCCGCTAGCGCTATTGTTGGATGCATGGTCGAAAAGCTCCTCAATGTGAGTCGCTTTTATCAGCGATTAATAAATTTTTCTGGATATCACTGTGCAAAGCATCACATTACTTGGCGCCACCGGCTCAATTGGGGTATCTACGCTCGACGTCCTGACGCGACATCCCGAGCGTTTTAGTGTGTACGCGCTCACCGCGCATGCCAGCGTCGAGTTACTCGCAAAGCAATGCCTTCGCTGGGCTCCAGCGCGCGCAGTGGTCGGCACGGCTAGCGCAGCAGGAGAATTACAAAGCCTTCTTCGTGCCGCCAATCTGCGCACCGAGGTGTCGTATGGCGAAGCGGCATTGTGCGAGGTGGCCTCCAGCCCAGAGTGCGATACCGTCATGGCGGCAATTGTCGGCGCCGCTGGGCTTGCTCCAACGCTTGCAGCAGCTCGCGCCGGCAAGAAGGTTTTGCTCGCTAATAAAGAAGCACTGGTTATGTCGGGCCAGCTGTTTATCGATGCGGCTCTGCAAAGCAATGCCATCTTGCTGCCTATTGATAGCGAGCACAACGCCGTATTTCAATGCCTGCCGCATGCTTTCGATCGGGCTAAGCCATCCCCCGGTGTTGAAAAAATTCTTTTGACCGCTTCTGGTGGCCCGTTTCTTCATCGCGATGTGCAAACGCTTCACACTGTGACGCCAGAAGAGGCTGTGGCGCATCCGAAATGGGTAATGGGCCGCAAGATATCGGTAGATTCCGCCACCATGATGAATAAAGGGCTTGAGGTCATTGAGGCGCATTGGCTTTTTAACACGCCACCACATCGGATCGAGGTAGTCATTCATCCGCAAAGCGTGATTCATTCGATGGTGTCTTACGTGGATGGCTCGGTGCTCGCGCAGCTCGGAAACCCTGATATGCGAACACCTATCGCCCACGCCCTTGGCTACCCGGAACGAATCGCCTCTGGCGTAGCAACGTTGGATCTGACAAGTATTGGTGCATTGACGTTTCAAGCCCCAGACATGCAACGTTTCCCTTGTCTGAAACTGGCGTATGATGCATTGACAGCGGGCAACACTGCGCCCGCAATCCTGAACGCTGCCAATGAAGTGGCCGTCGCGGCATTCCTGGCGGGGCGCATTGGTTTTCGCATGATTGATCAAATCATCGATAAGGTATTGAATCAGGTTTCTGTCGTTGCCTTCCATGACGTTGAATCACTACTGGTGCAAGATCAGCTCGCCCGCATGCATGCAAATGCTTTCATTAATCAATAATTTCGGAGAGTATCTTTCATGACTCTGCTTCAAACGATTTTGGCATTTCTGGTAGTGATTGGTATTTTGATTGTCGTTCACGAGCTTGGGCATTACTGGGTCGCTCGTTGGTGCGGCGTGAAAGTGCTGCGTTTTTCTGTCGGCATGGGCAAAGTCGTGTATTCACGGCGCGTTGGCCCTGACCAAACTGAATGGGCTCTTTCGTTACTGCCATTCGGCGGCTACGTAAAAATGCTTGATGCGCGGGAGCAGGATTTAGCCGGCTTGCCAGAATCGGATCTGCGGCGCGAATTTACCCGCCAAAATGTGTGGAAAAGGATTGCCATTGTCGCTGCCGGCCCGATTGCCAATTTTCTCCTGGCGATTGTGTTATTCAGCGGTCTTTTCATGCATGGTATTCCAGAGCCTGTTCCTAAGCTGCGTGCAATGGCAACCGACACGGCGGCGCATCAATCCGGCTTGCGGGGTGGCGAACGTATTACTGCCGTAAATGGCGAACCGATCCGTATTTGGTCAGATTTGCGCTGGAAGCTATTGCAGGCGGCTTTAGAAAAGAACCCGGCCAAGCTTGATATTGAGCGTTCCAATGCACTGCAACCTGATGTGAAATCGGTCGACGTCGTGAATTTATCGCTTGATAGCGTCACCGCTAAAGATATGGAAAGTGATTTCTTGCAAAAGCTTGGCCTTGAACTGGCCCGGCCGAAAGCAATATTAGGCAAGCCGGTTACAGATGGGCCAGCCATGCGTGCTGGCTTGCGTGAGAATGACATGGTCATGGCGATCAATGGCGAAACTTTGGTTGATGGTCTGCGCTTTTTGGAAGTGGTGCGTGAGTCTGCCGGTAAGCCTCTTACCATGCAATTACTGCGCGACGGCGTCCCGATGACGATCGACGTTACGCCAGTTGCTTCAATGCAGGGCGGTAAAAGTGTCGGGCGGATTCAGGTTGAAATGCCATTAATGCCAGAAATGACCGTCGCAGACGATCCGCCGTTGACCGCCATCGTAAAAGGCGCACAAAAAACCTGGGATACCAGTGTGTTGACTTTGAAGATGGTTGGCAAGATGTTGATCGGTGAAGTGTCGATCAAGAACGTGACTGGGCCAATCACCATTGCCGATTACGCTGGTCAAACTGCACGGATTGGGTTGATCAGTTATCTCAGTTTTATTGCGCTTATAAGCATCAGTTTAGGCGTCATGAATCTGCTACCGATTCCAGTGCTGGACGGTGGTCATTTGCTGTATTATTCGGTGGAAGTTTTGACCGGGAAGCCAGTACCGGCACGATTTGGTGAAATGGCCCAGCGCGCCGGCGCCGGTATCCTGATGACCCTGATGGCAGTCGCTGTATTTAACGACATCATGCGGCTGGTTTCTTAAATACTGCATAAGAATGCCGAACAGGCTGTGTCAACGCTGCGGCATTCTATCTTACCAATAGCCAATGAAATTACTCTCCGCTCGTCCCCCTCGTCTGCATTTCCCCTATCGTTCAATAGCATTGGCTGTATTGGTACTTTGCTCTGGTCAGGTGTTCGCAGTTGACCCATTTGTGGTGCGCGATATTCGTATCGAAGGTATTCAGCGCACAGAGCCAGGTACCGTTTTCAGCTACCTACCGGTGCAAGTTGGCGACACTTTTACGGATGAAAAAGGTACAGCTGCGATCCGGGCTTTGTATGCCACAGGATTTTTCAAGGATATCCGGGTTGAGGCTGAGGGCGATGTTTTGGTAATTGCGGTTGAGGAGCGTCCAGCGATCGCTGCTGTAGATTTCACCGGTGCCAAGGAATTTGATAAAGACGTACTGATCAAGGCGCTCAAAGAAATCGGCTTGGGTGAAGCGCGAATTTATGACAAGGCAATCGCCGATCGCGCCGAGCAGGAGCTAAAACGCCAATACCTTTCCAAGGGGTTGTATGGCGTGACCATCACCACGACAGTGACGCCAATCGAGCGCAACCGCGTCGACATTGTTTTTGCAATTGACGAAGGCGAAGTTTCGCGGATTCGGCAAATCGAAATTATCGGTAACACTGCTTTTACCGACAAAGAGCTGCGCAAGGCTATTTCACTCACCACACCGGGTTTGTGGACCTGGTACACAAAGTCGGATCAGTATTCCAAACAAAAATTGACCGGCGATATCGAAGCGCTCAAATCTTTTTATTTGAACCGTGGTTATCTTGAGATGCAAATTGAGTCGACACAAGTGTCGATCACGCCAGATAAAAAAGATATCTACATCACCGTCAATATTAGCGAAGGCGGAAAATATACGGTATCCGACATCAAACTTGAAGGCGAGATGTTCGGCCGGCAAGAAGAATTGAAATCGCTGGTGTTGCTAAAGCCTGGTGATGTGTATAACGGCGAACTGCTTGCAAGTAGTGTTAAGCAAGTATCTGAACGGCTTGGAAATTTTGGTTATGCATTCGCCAACGTTAATGCAAATCCTGAGTTGAATCGCGAAAAGAAAGAAGTTGCTTTTACCATGCTGATCGATCCGGGCAAACGGATCTATATCCGCAACATCAATATTTCCGGAAATACAAAAACCCGGGATGAAGTGGTGCGTCGTGAGTTTCGGGCGTTTGAAAGTTCATGGTATGACGGCGCTAAATTACGTCTCTCGCGGGACCGCGTCGATCGGCTTGGTTATTTCAAAGAGGTCACCCTTGAAACGCCGGAAGTGCCTGGGACGACCGACCAGGTGGACGTCAATATGGCCGTTGTGGAAAAGCCGACGGGCAATATTCTCATTGGTGCCGGCTTTTCAAGTAGCGAGAAACTGACTCTCACTGGATCGATCCAGCAAACCAATGCTTTTGGTAGCGGTAACACAATCGGGCTGGATGTTAATACCAGCAAACGCAACCGCACAGTCGCATTTTCCGAAACCAATCCCTATTTCACCGACAATGGCGTCAGTCGGAGCTACGAAGTTTTTTACCGCACAAGCCGGCCGCCAGAAATCAACTTTGGTGACTATATCGTGCGTACGATTGGCGGCAACGTAAAATTTGGTGTGCCATTTTCTGAACTTGATACCGTATTTTTTGGTGTTGGCGTTGAGCGTACCAATGTACAGACGTTTCTTAATCAACCGGACCAGATTGATAGCCCGCAGGTGTACCTGAACTACGTGCGCGATTTTGGTGATGGCGTGAATGCGAGCACAACATCCTTTCCATTGACGGTTGCCTGGCAGCGCGATAGTCGTGATAGTGCGCTTTCGCCGACCTCAGGGCGGTACCAGCGTGCAAATCTGGAGTTGGCGCCGGTTGGAGATCTGCAGTATTACCGTGCGGTATATCAGCAGCAATATTTCAAGCCATTTTTTAAAACGCTAACGTTGGCACTCAACGGCGAAATTGATTATGGCCGCGGTTTAGGTGGCAAGCCGTATCCGATTTTTAAGAACTTTTATGCCGGTGGCATTGGATCGGTGCGCGGTTATGACAGCTCTTCGCTGGGCGATGTCAAAGATCCGCTAACCGGTGATTCGTTGGGCGGCAGCAAACGCGTAATCCTGAATGCGGAAGTGCAATTCCCATTTCCCGGGCAGGGTAATGATCGCAGCCTGCGTTGGTTTACGTTTGTTGATGGCGGCAACGTTTTTGCGGAGCGCCAGAAAATGCGCGCGAAGGATCTACGTTATTCTGCAGGCATTGGCTTGAGTTGGATTTCGCCCGTTGGGCCGCTGAAATTGAGTTACGGAAAAGCCCTCAATTTAAAAGAGGGTGACCAGCCGCAAACATTTCAGTTCCAGCTAGGCACTGGATTCTAATCACGCCGGGCAGTGCAGTGGCATAATGTATGCTGACGTGTGTGCGACGTGAACTCTCATTTACAATGCGGAGAATGGCTGTGAAGTTTTTATCTCGGTTCCACCCACAATTAGTTGCATCGGTTTCGACGTTTTCTGTATGCGCGGTGATGGTATTTGCCAGCACGCCAGCGATAGCACAGGAGACCAAGATCGGGTTTGTTAATACGGAGCGTATCTTGCGGGATGCGCCGCCGGCAAAAGCAGCCCAGGCAAAGATCGAGCAGGAATTTTCCAAGCGTGAAAAAGAATTGCAGGAAATTTCTGCCCGTATCAAAAGCATGTCAGAAAAACTCGATAAGGAAGCATCGGTGTTGTCGGAGTCTGACCGTTTGCGCCGTCAACGCGAGCTAAGTGACCTGGATAAAGATTTTCAACGCAAGCAGCGAGAATTTCGTGAAGATTTAAATCAGCGTCGCAATGAAGAAGTAGCCAATGTGTTGGAGCGCACGAACAAGGTCATCAAGCAAATTGCCGACAGCGAGAAATTCGATATTATTTTGCAGGAAGCCGTCACAGTCAGCCCTAGGGTGGATATCACCGATAAGGTGTTAAAGGCGCTTGGCGCTAAGTAGCTCTTTGCCTGACGAGTTTTTGACCTGATTAATGATCAGTATTACATTAGCACCCTTGGTGCAATCTCTTGGTGGCGAGCTGCAAGGTGACGCCAACGTCTGCGTGGATGGCATAGCGCCCTTGGCCGATGCCACTTCAACGCAAGTCAGCTTCTTGTCTAACGCAAAATTACGGGCTTTGGCGACGCAGTCAAAAGCCGCAGCCCTCATTATTTCACCGGCTGACAGCGCTGCAATCGGTACGGGCTACACTGGTGCACGCATACTGACTGAAAATCCCTACGCTTATTTTGCGCGGCTCGCACAATGGTTTGCCAGCCGCAATTACCCTCGTCCACAGCCAAGCGTTCATCCTACTGCGGTGATTGATCCGAGTGCGACGGTAGCGTCAAACGCTGTTATCGGGCCGCACGTAATCGTTGATGCGGAGGCTGTTATTGAGGATGGGGTAATTATCGGGGCAAGCTGTTTTATCGGCCGCGGTGCACGCATTGGTAGCAATACCTTGCTGCACCCACACGTTACATTTGAGGCTTCCTGCCGCATTGGAAGCAACGGCATTGTCCATGCGGGAGCAGTCATTGGAGCCGATGGGTTCGGTTTTGCCAATGACGCAGGCGTCTGGATCAAGATTCCGCAGACCGGGGGCGTTGACATTGGCAATGACGTGGAGATCGGTGCAAACACCTGCATTGATCGTGGCGCGCTGACTGATACGGTCATTGAAGATGGCGTCAAGCTTGATAATCAAATACAGATTGGCCACAATTGCCGCATCGGTGCCCATACAGCCATGGCAGGCTGTGTTGGCGTAGCAGGCAGCGCGGTGATTGGTAAATATTGCACTTTTGGTGGGGCAGCAATGGTGCTGGGCCACTTGACCATTGCCGACCGAGTGCATATCTCTTCAGCGAGCATGGTCTCGCGCTCGATTCACGAGCCAGGCCAATACACCGGTTTTTTTCCACTCGCAAAAAATGCTGACTGGGAAAAATCTGCAGTGATTGTTCGTAATCTGGCATCGATGCGTGAGAAAATCCGCGATCTTGAAAAAACCTTACAGTCCTTGATGCAATCGATCAACCAACCACCACAGCCGCCTACCGAATGAACAGTCTTGATATCAATCAAATAAAGCAATATCTTCCCCACCGTTATCCGTTTCTTCTGGTTGATCGGGTGTTGGATTGGGAATCCGGCAAATCGATCACCGCCATCAAGAACGTCACGATCAATGAAGAATTTTTTAATGGCCACTTTCCGCATAAGCCGGTCATGCCAGGCGTGTTGATGATCGAGGCACTGGCGCAGACTGCTGCGCTATTGTCATTTCTGACCATGAACATGAAACCCGACGACAACAGTGTGGTGTATTTCATCGGCATCGATGGTGCGCGCTTTAAGCGTCCAGTTGAGCCAGGTGATCAGCTGAAAATGGACGTGCAGATATTACGCAGTGCGCGTGGCATCTGGAAATACAAGGCAACTGCCAGTGTGGATGGGCAGCTTGCTGTAGAGGCTGAACTGATGTGCACGATGCGCAATGCTACGGATGCCAGCCAGCCTCCAGGTGTTTAGTTGTTTATGCCTACCGAGCTGATTCACCCTACCGCAATCATCGACCCGGGTGCCTGTCTAGATAGTTCAGTGTCGGTCGGGGCCTACTCAGTTATTGGCGCGCAGGTACGCATTGACTGCGGCACGCAGATCGGCTCACATGTCGTGATTAATGGCGACACCACTATCGGCCGCGACAATATGGTGCATGCTTTTGCAGCATTGGGCGGCGCACCGCAAGACAAAAAATATGCGGGTGAGCCGACGCGGCTGGAAATTGGAGCACGCAATACCATTCGTGAGTTTTGCACGTTTAACCTGGGTACGATTCAGGATGGTGGCGTAACGCGTATCGGCGACGATAACTGGATCATGGCGTATGTGCATATTGCCCATGATTGCCAGGTTGGCAGCCAAACCATCTTTGCCAATAACGCCACGCTGGCCGGTCATGTGCATATTGGTGATTGGGTGATCTTGGGTGGGTTTTCTGCAGTGCATCAGTTTTGCAGAATTGGCCCACACGCTATGCTGGGTATGAACACCAGTTTGTCGCAAGATGTGCCGCCGTTTCTTCTTTTGTCCGGCAACCCGGCAGCGCCGCACGGCATCAATGTTGAAGGATTAAAACGGCGCGGCTTTACGCGGGAACAGATCGGTACCCTGCGTACTGCCTACAAAACAATCTATAAATCAGGTTTGACACTGGAACAAGCGAAAGCGAAATTGGTCGAGCAGGTCAGGTGCGAACCAGATAGCGCGGCCCATTTAAGCCTATTGCACGAATTTCTTTTAACGACTACTCGTGGCATCGTCCGCTGAACCGGCAATTGCCCTGGTGGCGGGTGAAGCATCGGGCGACCTGTTAGCGGGCCGTTTGCTTGCCGGTTTGCGCCCATTGTTGCCTGCTTCCAAGCTGTATGGCATTGGCGGCCCGCGCATGGCTGAGCATGGTTTTGAAAGCAGTTGGCCAATTGAAAAGCTTGCAGTGCGCGGCCTGTTCGAAGTGCTGGCACATTACCGTGAAATAAAGGGTATTCAAACTGCGTTGAAAGCGCAATTATTGCGCGAGCGGCCTGCAGTGTTTATTGGTGTCGATGCGCCAGATTTTAATTTGTCGCTGGAAACAGCCTTAAAACAAGCCGGTATTCCTACCATGCATTTTATCGGACCTTCGATATGGGCCTGGCGTGCTGGTCGTATCAAGGCGATTGGCGCAGCGGTGTCACATATGCTGGTGGTATTTCCTTTTGAAGAGCAGTTATATCGCGATGCCGGCATTCCAGTAACCTATGTCGGCCATCCCTTGGCACAGGTCATTCCTGTAGTGCCGGATGTAGCAGCTGCGCGCGCGCAGCTCGGAGTGCCTGCCGGTGGAAACGTCCTCGCAGTCTTGCCGGGCAGCCGTTTGTCCGAGCTAAAATACAATGCAGTGCCATTCATCGAGGCTGCCCGATTGCTATTGCAACGCGATCCATCCTTGCACATTGTTGTTCCGATGGCGGGTGCCTCTCAGGCTGACTATTTTTCCTGCCTGCTAAAGCGGGCAGGTTTGCACGACGTACCGCTGCGTGTGGTGCAAAACGCTTCCCATGCAGTGCTTGCGGCAGCTGATGCAGTGCTGGTAGCATCCGGCACTGCATCACTCGAAGTCGCTTTGTTTAAAAAACCCATGGTGATTGCCTACCGCATGATGCGCGCTTCATGGGAGATATTGCGCCATATGAGGTATCAGCCCTGGATCGGTTTACCTAATATCCTGGCGCGAGAATTTCTGGTGCCAGAACTGCTACAGCATGCCGCAACACCGCAAGCGCTGGCAGACGCTGTTTGGTTTCAACTGCAGGATGGCCCTAACCGCGATCGACTCAAGGCACGATTTACGGACATGCACCTGGACCTTCTTCGTGACACGGCCAGCAGTAGCGCACAGGCGGTAATTAGCCTGATTGACCGTTCGAATAAGAGATAAAGATGCTCGCATTGCATTCCTATTTTTCCGACGATGCAGGAGAAATTATTTGCGGCGTTGATGAGGCTGGGCGCGGCCCACTCGCCGGGCCGGTATTTGCCGCTGCGGTCATCCTTGATCCAGCAAAACCTATAGACGGCTTGCGTGACTCAAAAAAGCTTACCGCAGCCCGTCGCGAAGAATTAGCGCTGCAAATTTGTGCGCGGGCATGGTCGTGGTCAATTGCTGAGAGCTCCGAGCAGGAAATCGACAGCTTGAATATTCTTCAGGCATCGATGCTGGCAATGCAACGCGCGATTGCAAGTCTTCCCCGGCAAGCGACGCTTGCACTCATTGATGGAAACCGATGTCCGGTTAGCAGCATACGTTGTGAAGCGATTGTCCGCGGCGACGACACGGTGGCTGCAATCATGGCAGCGTCGATCCTTGCAAAAACCGCGCGCGATGCAGCAATGATGCGACTGCATGCAATTTATCCCGTTTATGCGTTTGATCGACATAAAGGGTATCCAACTGCGCTGCATCTGGAACGACTAATGCTGCATGGTGCCTCGCCAGTTCATCGCCAAAGTTTTGCTCCCGTTCGCAAATGGCCTAACGTTACGGCACGCGATGCACTGCCTGTCGCATGAGCGCTAGATTAATTACGTCACGCGATAATCCGCTCTTTAAACAATTGCGAGAACTGGCGAATAGTACCCAAGCCCGTCGCCAGACCGGCCGCACGCTATTGGAGGGTGTGCATCTATGTGAGGTATATGTGCAGCAGGTCGGCATGCCAAGATTGTGCATCGTCGGTGAAAGCGCCCAGACAAATCCTGAAGTTGAGGCGATTGCAAGGCGATGCGAGACCAGCGGGGCTGCCTGTATTGTTTTGCCGGATGCGCTATATGCCGCACTTAGCCAAGTTGAACATGGCGTTCCCCTTTTATTTTTAATTGATACACCTTTGGCCGTTGCAAACTTGCCGTTGCAACAGTCGGCTCTTCTACTCGACAATCTGCAAGACCCCGGTAACCTTGGTTCTATCTTGCGCACTGCTGCAGCATCTGGAATCAAGGCAGTCTTTTGCAGCCCAGGTACCGCTAATGCATGGGCGCCTAAGGTGCTGCGTGCTGGCATGGGCGCACATTTTGCACTGACAATTATAGAAAACGTCGATTTGGGTGAGGTAATTGCTGCCAGCAGCGTGCCCACGATTGCTACGTGCCCCCGTGCTCAAATACGTCTGTACGACGTAGATTTGAAAGGACCGGTAGCATGGTTATTCGGCCATGAAGGGCAGGGCGTTCGGCCAGAGTTACTCGCTCAAGCTTCTCAGCAAGTCACCATTCCACAGACGAAATCATCTGAATCGCTTAATGTTGCAGCAAGTGTAGCAGTGTGTTTATTTGAACAAATGCGGCAAGGATTGTTTAAGCCTTAAAGATTTTTCAGGGTACGCGCCGCATTCCAAAGCCAGCCATGGCCGTCAGCGCGCTCATACCTACCAACATTGCTCCAACAATAAAAATTACTTCCGGATTGCAATCATAATCTTCAATGCATGGTTTAAAGTCAATACCTCGGTTGATGCTTACCCCTAATAAAGTGCCGCCGGTAATGGCAAGCACCGCGGTTGAGGCACCGACGATTTTTTCCGGCAAATCGCAATGACGAACTTGCGCATTCGGTACCGTAGCACTTCGAGTTCGTGGACGCGGTAGCTCGGCTAAAGATGCCGGGACTTGCGACGCAAGGGCTGGTGAGGGCAACGTTATGGGCGTTGGCGTAGGCGCAGGTGATGCTCGGTAAGCTAGTGGCGGTGATATGCCGACTGAAGACAGTGGCGATGGCAACGATGAAAACACTGACGAAGACGAGGGAGATGGCACCGATGGTTGCGGGAAAGGAGCGCGATAGTGTGCAGGCGCTTGACGCGGGGACTCTGGCTTAGGAGAGAGGCCCTCCTCAATCGATGGGCTAGCTGCAGGTGGTGGCGCAGTGTGATTTCGCATTCCCGTAAAAATTTTCATGGCTTGCCTCGTAAATGTTTTATTTTGCCAACAGGGTATAAGAGCACCAAAGAATATCAACTATTTAAAACTTAATATAAGCGTTTTTCAACCTTAATCTCTTGCAAAATTGTTGCTGAAATTTCTTCAATCGATTTTGCTGTCGACGACATCCAGCGTATGCCTTCCCTTCGCATCAACGCTTCTGCCTCATTAATTTCATATCTACAATTTTCCAAAGAAGCATATTTGCTGCCAGGACGACGTTCGTTGCGCACTTCCGCTAGACGATCGGGCAATATTGTTAGGCCAAAAAGCTTTTGTTTATAACTGTGAAGACCTCCCGGAAGTTTGCCGCGCTCAAAGTCGTCCGGTATCAAAGGATAGTTCGCAGCCTTAATGCCATACTGCATTGCCAGGTAAAGGCTGGTTGGCGTTTTACCGGAACGTGACACACCCACGAGTATGACGTCAGCATTTTCCAGGTTTTTATTCGACTGGCCGTCGTCATGTGCCAAAGAAAAGTTAATGGCTTCAATTCTGTTTTTATATTCTTCCGAATCTGTAATGTTGTGATTGCGCCCGATTGTGTGTGTCGATTTAACACCCAATTCTTGCTCAAGCGGGTCGACAAAGGTTTTAATCAGCTCAAAATGCATGCCGTGGGAACGTCGCACCCGTTCCGACAATTCAATATTGACCAGCGTTGAAAACACAATTGGACGATTACCCTCCTGCTCAAACACCGCGTTGATGCGCCCAACTGCTTCACGCGCTTTATCGATTGTGTCTACAAACGGCAGGCGGATCTGGCGAAACCTCAGTTCAAACTGACTCAAGACGGAATGACCGAAATTTTCGGCAGTAATGCCGGTGCCATCGGAAACAAAGAAAACCGTCCTCACGCTCGCACCTAATGCAGCAGGAACAGGTGCAGCCAAGACCGGCACAATGGGTCGTAATGCCGAATCGGCAGATGAAACAGGAAGATCAGACATGGAGAGATAAATCCGGGAAGTTGCTAAAAAGTTGGCGTTGGATAGGGTGATGCACGGTTGCAGCCTGTAAAATGGCCGTCGTCAATATAACCCGACACGTCCTTAGAATAACAAAAACGGCGGTTGTGCAAAGTGTTTGCCGAGGGTTGTTATCCAATTTTTTTATCATAGCGAGGGTGTAATGTCTAACGCAACACAAGCAGCTGGGCAAGCCCAATATGTGGCATCGTTTGAAACACTGCGCATGACCGATGTCGATTCGGTTGGCGGAAAAAATTCTTCATTAGGTGAAATGATCAGCCAGCTGGCCGGCGCCGGCGTGCGAGTGCCAGGTGGTTTTGCTACGACGGCGCAAGCTTTTCGGGATTTTTTGGCTTACAGCAGCAATGGTGGCCCATCACTGGCCCAACGTATTGCTGACCGTCTGATTGGGCTTAATATTGACGACGTGCGTGCACTCGCTCAAGCCGGCGGCGAGATCCGTCAATGGATTGTCGAAACACCTTTTCAACCGCGTCTGGCGCAAGAGATCCACGCTTTTTACGACAAGCTTGTTGCTGATTCTTCAGCAGAGATGTCGTTTGCAGTGCGTTCTTCAGCAACTGCTGAAGATTTGCCTGATGCGTCATTTGCTGGCCAGCAGGAAACGTTTTTGAATGTCGTAGGTATCGATAATATTTTGGAGGCAATGAAGCATGTTTTTGCCTCACTGTATAACGACCGTGCTATTTCATACCGTGTACATAAGGGATTCACCCACGCTGAAGTGGCTTTGTCAGCGGGTGTGCAGCGAATGGTGCGATCCGATCTTGGCGCAGCAGGTGTGATGTTTACGCTTGACACAGAATCTGGTTTTGCCGACGTAGTGTTCATTACCTCCAGCTACGGCTTGGGAGAAACCGTTGTGCAGGGTGCTGTCAATCCGGATGAATTTTATGTGCATAAGCCAATGCTGGCACAGGGGAAATTACCCATCATCCGCCGCAATATCGGCTCTAAATTAATCAAAATGGAATTTACCGGCGAGGCGAAAGCCGGCCGTTCGGTGCGTACCGTGGATGTGCCAATTGCGATGCGCAACCGTTACTCACTCAATGATGCAGAAATCGTCGAGCTCTCGAAATATGCTGTCATTATTGAAAACCATTATGGCCGCCCGATGGATATCGAGTGGGGCAAGGACGGCCGCGACGGCAAGCTCTACATCCTTCAAGCTCGTCCGGAAACAGTCAAGTCACAGCAAAAGCCGGCAGACGCGCAGCAGCGTTATAAGTTAAAAGGTAGCGGCGTGGTGCTGACTGCCGGCCGCGCTATTGGTCAAAAAATTGGTGCCGGCCCGGTACGGGTCATTCACGACCCGGCTGATATGGAACGTGTACAGCCAGGAGATGTATTGGTTGCCGACATGACTGACCCAAACTGGGAGCCGGTTATGAAACGCGCAGCAGCAATTGTCACGAATCGTGGTGGCCGTACTTGCCATGCAGCGATCATTGCGCGGGAGTTGGGCGTGCCGGCAGTTGTGGGGTGTGGCGATGCAACCGAGCTGTTAAAAGACGGTACGCTTGTTACCGTTTCGTGTGCTGAGGGCGATGAAGGCAAAGTCTACGACGGGTTGTTAGCTACCGAGATTACTGAAGTGGCACGTGGTGCGCTGCCACCGCTTCCAGTAAAAATTACGATGAATGTGGGTAACCCACAATTGGCATTTGATTTTCAGTCGATTCCCAATAACGGCGTGGGGTTAGCACGTTTGGAATTTATCATTAACAATAATATCGGTGTCCATCCCAAAGCAATTTTGGAATACCCCAACATTGATGCGGATTTAAAAAAGGCAGTCGAATCAGTTGCAAGGGGCCATGCTTCTCCTAAGGCTTTCTATGTCGACAAGCTTGCCGAAGGCATCGCAACCATTGCTGCAGCATTTTGGCCAAAGCCAGTAATCGTGCGCCTTTCGGATTTCAAATCGAACGAGTATAAAAAGCTCATTGGTGGATCGCGATATGAACCGGATGAGGAAAATCCAATGCTGGGCTTTAGAGGTGCAGCACGTTACCTCGCCCCTGATTTTGCCGAATCGTTCGAAATGGAATGCCTGGCGATGAAGCGTGTGCGCAACGACATGGGGCTGACCAATGTTGAAATTATGGTGCCGTTTGTACGTACCCTTGGCCAGGCAAAAAAAGTCATTGATTTGCTGGCAAAAAATGGCCTGGAGCGGGGTAAGGATGGCTTGCGCCTGATCATGATGTGCGAGGTGCCTTCCAATGCTATTCTTGCCGAACAGTTCCTGGAGTTTTTCGACGGGTTTTCAATTGGTTCCAACGATTTGACGCAATTGACGCTGGGGCTGGACCGCGATTCGGGCATGGAATTGTTGGCGGCAGATTTCGATGAACGTGATCCGGCTGTTCTGGCGATGTTGTCGCGCGCAATCAAGGCATGCCGTGCCGCGGGAAAATACGTGGGCATTTGTGGCCAAGGGCCTTCGGATCACCCAGATTTTGCTGAATGGCTCGTCAAGGAAGGCATTGGCTCAATTTCGCTCAATCCGGATTCGATCATCGATACCTGGACCAAGCTTGCAGCGCTTGAGAAACCCCACTAAAAACAGGTTAATCTGGTAAAAAAAAGGAAACTCACCATGGCGCATTGGATGATTTGGTCGATCTTGGCCGCTGCAGTCGTCATCCTGGAACTGTTTTCCGGTACCTTCTATTTGCTGATGATTGCCGTAGGCTTGGCGGGCGGGGCACTGGTATCGGCGGCAGGTGGCGAATTAGCGTTGCAAATCATTGTTGCAGCAGTAGTGGGCTTATTGGCCACATCCGTCTTACGCACCAGTGGCCGGCTTGCCCGCCGGGGAAATGCCAGTAACCCCGACATTCATCTGGATATTGGGCAGCTGGTGCAAATTGACCATTGGCAAACGCAAAACGTTAATGGCGCGCCAACGACCTCACGCGCCATGTATCGCGGTGCAATGTGGGATATTGAATTAGCAGGTGATGCAATATCTGGTCAGGCGCCCGTGCCAGGGCGCTTTACCATTCGAGAAATTCGCGGTAGTCGTCTGATTGTTGAAGCACCTACTATTCTCAGGAGTGATGAATGACAAACGGATTTGGAAGTGTGGCGGTAATTCTTTTTATCCTGGCGCTTGTATTCGTCTACAAGACGATCCATGTCGTGCCACAACAGCATGCCTGGGTGGTTGAACGGTTAGGCAAATATCACGCCACGCTTGGCCCTGGGCTAAATATTGTGGTGCCTTTTGTTGACCGCATTGCATACAAACACATACTGAAAGAAATCCCTCTGGACGTGCCACCACAGGTTTGCATCACCCGCGATAACACGCAGCTTCAAGTCGATGGCATCTTGTATTTTCAGGTAACAGACCCTATGCGCGCATCGTATGGCTCCTCTAATTACATCGCAGCGATTACCCAATTGGCGCAAACCACACTACGCTCGGTGATCGGCAAAATGGAGCTCGACAAGACTTTTGAAGAGCGTGACCATATCAACACCTCGATCGTCAATGCCATCGATGAATCGGCTGCTAATTGGGGCGTCAAGGTGTTGCGGTATGAAATTAAGGATTTAACGCCTCCGAAAGAAATTTTGCATGCGATGCAGGCACAAATTACTGCTGAACGTGAGAAGAGAGCGCTGATAGCCGCTTCCGAAGGTCGTAAGCAAGAGCAGATTAATATTGCGACCGGCGAGCGTGAGGCGTCTATTGCGAAGTCTGAAGGCGAGATGCAGGCATCGATTAATCGAGCACAGGGTCAGGCAGCGGCGATATTGGCAATTGCTGAAGCCAGTGCGGAGGCATTGCGTAAAACAGCATCGGCGATAAGGGAGCCGGGCGGTGCCGACGCTGTGAACTTGAAAGTGGCAGAGCAATACGTCGCAGCATTTGGACAACTAGCGCGCACCAATAACTCTATTATCGTTCCGGCTAACTTAAGCGATATAAGTGGATTGATTGCTAGCGCAATGCAGGTGGTCAAATCGCAACCCAAGCTTTAGCATTGGCTGACTTCTTGTGAAATCTCCGCAAAAATCCTACCGAAATTTTTGTTTCATGATGGTGTTTTTTTCCCGATCCCAATCCCGTTCCTTCTCGGTTTGGCGTTTATCATGCTGCTTCTTGCCTTTAGCCAGGCCGACTTCACATTTGATCCGGCCTTTCAAGTAATGCAGGTTGAGCGGCACCAGCGTGTACCCCGCCCGGTCAACCTTGGCAATAAGCTTCTTGATTTCCTCGGCATGCAGCAGCAATTTGCGGGTTCTCACATTTTGCGGGGTAACGTGTGATGACGCGGAAAGTAGCGGGCTGATATGGGCGCCGAACAAGAAGATTTCGCCATTGTTGATAATCACGTAGGCTTCCTTCAATTGCACGCGCCCAGCCCGGATCGCCTTTGCTTCCCAACCTTCCAGCATGACGCCTGCTTCGTATCGTTCCTCTACAAAATAATCATGGAACGCTTTTCTATTATCGACAATTGTCATGAATGATGACTGCTTCCTGGTCTCCTGACCGGTCGGTTAAAATCTCTGAGTCGAGATTCTATCAAACGGTGCTTCATCAATGGCAGTAGTACATAAATCAGTCTTGCTTGGATATAGTGCGCAACAGATGTTTGCCCTGGTGAACGCGGTGGAGGATTATCCAAAATTTTTGCCTTGGTGCAGCGGCGTGACCATTCGTGAACGTGAAGGTGATCGATTAGTGGCGACCTTGCAAATTAACTATCATGGGGTTCGTCAAAGTTTTACCACTGAAAACCTTAACGCTGCACCAGTCTCGATGAAAATGCGGCTCGTTGATGGGCCATTCAAGATGCTGGATGGCACCTGGACTTTCAAGGCACTGCGGGAAGACGCCTGCAAAATCGATTTTGACCTGAAATATGAATTTTCCAGCCGACTTTTGGAGCAATTGATTGGCCCGGTGTTTTCCATGATCGCTAATAGTTTTGTCGATTCTTTCTGCAAGCGTGCGGATGTAATTTATGGATGAGTCATTGTTGTCGGCCCAAGTGGTCTATGCGCCACCGCCGCCTGGCTCACCAGTCATGATTGCAATAAATGTTACGCCGGGTACGACGATTCGCCAGGCGCTTGTGCAAAGCGCAATCACTTCGCGCGTCCCAGAGCTGGATATTGGGGGCTGCAAAGTTGGCGTGTGGGGAAAGTTACGCGGTTTGGATATGCCGGTTGAGCCACAGGCGCGTATTGAAATCTATAGACCGTTGATCGCCGATCCTAAAGAATCACGGCGGCAAAGGGCAAAGCAATAGTCTCACCGTGTCATTGCTTATTTGATTGACCTCATTTGCAACCATTCAACGCGCGCATCGCGTCGCTGGTTTCCTGGGAGCGCTTCTCATCACTCAAAAAAGTTTTTTCACCGTTTTGATCTGTTGAGGCAATTCGCTCGCCTGACTGCAGGCTACGGGCATAGGCTTGCACCCGTTCACAGTTTTTAGCCTTCGCTGCAGCTTCTTTTGCTTCGTCTGCAATCTTGCGGTCTTTCTCGGCTTGCTCTGTTTGTCGTTTGCCAAAGTCGACGTTCTTTTCCTTTATGGTCATTGGTTGCTTTATCGCCGATGCAGGTGGTGTTGCCCCTGTCGCGCCCGCGTCTGCCACCACGGCCGCAGTCGTGGAGGATGAGGTTGCACCGACGGTACTAGAGCTGCGCAATTCAAAACCTGGATCTTTCATAATCTGCTTTTTGGGGATCGACGCTGGCGGCGGATTATCTGAATATTGCCGCGTTCCATTACTATCGATCCACACGTATTGCGCGCAGGCTGTACCAATGGCGATGGGTAGCAGCCCTATATACAACCCGGTTTTTAAGTATTTACAAAACATAACTCGTCCTTTTGCGGTGCATAAGTGCAACTATCTTGATTTCGCCATGCATTAGTGCAACTGTCAATGCTGTAGAGAAAATATGATGAATGTTGGAGCCAAGGTGTCCACGATTGGCTACGAAATTGGCGTCATTCTGTATAATTCGGTTTTGCGCCAACAGGATTTACCATGCGTCTTCTTCAAAAAGCACTGACTTTCGATGATGTGCTGCTGGTGCCCGCTTATTCCAATATTCTTCCTAAAGACACCACGCTTGACACCCGCCTGACCCGCAATATTTCGCTCAAAATTCCATTGCTGTCTGCAGCAATGGACACTGTGACCGAGGCGCGCTTGGCTATTGCCATGGCACAGGAAGGTGGAATCGGCATCATCCATAAAAATCTCACGCCGAAAGAGCAGGCCCGCGAAGTGGTCAAGGTAAAGCGGTTTGAGTCCGGTGTGGTGCGAGACCCGATCACGATTCCTCCTACTATGACGATCCGGCAGGTTATTGCCTTGTCCCAGCAGCACGGAATCAGCGGTTTTCCGGTGGTCGAAGGGCGCCAGCTAGTAGGCATCATTACCAATCGTGACCTGCGCTTTGAAGAAGATTTAGGCGCGCAGGTACGGGCGAAGATGACGCCACGCGAGCAACTGGTGTTCGTGAAAGAGGGCGCTGACTTGACCGAAGCCAAGCGTTTAATGAACAAGCACCGGCTGGAACGGGTAATGGTTGTCGACGATGCGTTCGAGTTGCGCGGCTTAATCACCGTCAAGGATATTCAAAAGGCAACCGAGCATCCACTGGCTTCAAAAGATATTTACGGCAAGCTACGCGTTGGCGCTGCTGTTAGTGTTGGTGCGGATAATAATGAACGTATAGAGTTGCTTGTTGCTGCCGGCGTAGACGTCATTGTCGTGGACACGGCACATGGCCATTCGCAAGGTGTGCTGGATCGTGTCAAATGGGTGAAGCATCACTTCCCGCAAGTTGATGTTATTGGCGGCAACATTGCCACCGCTGCAGCTGCCAAGGCACTGGCTGACCACGGTGCTGACGGTGTAAAGGTTGGCATCGGACCAGGATCTATTTGCACCACCCGCATCGTGGCCGGCGTGGGCGTTCCTCAGATCACAGCAATTTCTAATGTCGCGCAAGCGTTGCGGGGCACCGGTATTCCCTGTATCGCCGATGGCGGTATTCGTTTCTCGGGTGATATATCCAAAGCCTTAGCGGCGGGCGCTTCCAGCGTCATGATGGGTAGTATGTTTGCCGGCACCGATGAAGCGCCGGGCGAGGTGATTCTGTTCCAGGGCCGCAGTTATAAATCTTACCGTGGCATGGGCAGTTTGGGCGCGATGGCAGACGGCTCAGCCGATCGCTATTTTCAGGATGCGGCTAATAATATTGAAAAATTCGTGCCTGAGGGTATTGAAGGGCGCGTGCCTTATAAGGGTAGCGTCATTGCGATCCTCTACCAATTAGTTGGCGGGATTCGGCAGTCGATGGGATATTGTGGTTGTGAAAGTATTGATGCGCTCCGTGAGCGCGCAGAGTTTGTTGAGATTACTTCTGCCGGTATGCGCGAATCGCACGTCCACGATGTGCAAATAACCAAGGAAGCCCCGAATTACCGGGCTGACTAAAAAGGTTGCTTTCAAGCCGATGTCAAATCGGCTTTTTTTATTAATGGATGGTTATTTGGTATGGCAATGCACGCAAAAATACTGATTCTTGATTTTGGTTCCCAGGTGACTCAGCTGATTGCACGACGTGTTCGTGACGCAGGCGTTTTTTCAGAGGTGTATCCGCATGATGTCAGCGATGCATTCGTACGCGAGTATGGTGCTGCTGGAATCATTCTTTCAGGTGGACCTAATTCGGTTACCGGGGGCGACACGCCGCGGGCACCACAAGCTGTGTTTGAGCTTGGCGTGCCGGTGCTTGGCATTTGTTATGGCATGCAAACGATGGCAGCGCAGCTTGGCGGCACTGTCGAGAATGGCGCGTCCAGAGAATTTGGTTATGCCGAGGTTCGGGCTCGTGGCCATACTGCACTACTGGATGGTATTGCCGACTACACCGGCAATGATGGCCACGGCATGCTCAAGGTATGGATGAGCCATGGCGACAAGGTGGTGACGATGCCTCCTGGTTTCACCCTCATGGGCTCCAGCAACAACTGCGAGATCGCCGCCATGGCAGATGAAACACGGCGCTTGTATGCGTTGCAGTTTCATCCTGAAGTCAACCATACGCTGCAAGGCACCGCAATGCTGGCGCGTTTCGTGCACGAAATCTGTGGCTGTCAATCCGACTGGAACATGCCTGACTACATCGAAGAAGCAGTCGCTGCCATCCGGGCACAGGTCGGCAGCGACCATGTAATCCTGGGTCTTTCGGGCGGGGTAGACAGTAGTGTTGCAGCGGCTTTGATTCATCGGGCAATCGGCGATCAACTGACATGTGTATTTGTAGATCACGGCTTGCTTCGACATGAAGAGGGCGATATGGTCATGCGTATGTTTGCCCAACACCTTGGCGTAAAAGTGATCAGGGTGGATGCAACCGAGCAGTTCATGCGCCATCTTGCGGGCATTACCGACCCCGAAGCCAAGCGCAAAATCATCGGCCGGGAATTTGTGGAAGTATTCCAGGTGGAATCGGCAAAGATCGCTAATGCGAAATGGCTGGCGCAAGGCACCATTTATCCGGACGTCATCGAGAGTGCCGGCAAGGGTAAGAAAAGCGCACACATCATCAAGAGTCATCACAATGTTGGCGGTTTGCCGGAAACCTTGAATCTGAAGCTGCTTGAGCCGCTACGCGAATTATTCAAGGACGAAGTACGCAAGCTTGGCGTGGCGCTTGGTTTGCCGCATGACATGGTCTATCGCCATCCGTTTCCAGGGCCGGGCCTGGGGGTGCGCATTCTTGGCGAAGTGCGCGAGGAATTTGCCGATTTGCTTCGACGTGCCGATGCAATTTTTATTGAAGAATTGCGTAATACGTCTGTGGCTCAGGTGCTGGGTGCCGGCGAGGGTGGCGGGCAATCAACTCCACACAAGAATTGGTATGAGGCAACCAGCCAGGCTTTTGCTGTTTTTCTGCCGGTCAAGTCGGTAGGCGTTATGGGCGATGGCCGCACATACGAATATGTTGTTGCGTTGCGAGCGGTTCAAACCCTTGATTTCATGACGGCGCACTGGGCGCACCTGCCTTACGATTTGTTGGGGCGGGTGTCGAACCGGATCATCAATGAGGTAAGGGGTATTAATCGCGTGGTGTACGACATTAGCGGCAAACCGCCGGCGACGATTGAGTGGGAGTGATTCAGAGTTGTTTTGCACCGTCCCGCGCGTTTCATGCGGCCTTGCCTGCCGACGTTCGGCGGCTTTTTGGCTTTGTCTTCGGCACAATCCTCAAAGCTTCGGTCGCGGAAGAAAATGCGTTTTTGAAACTATTTGTTCAGATCGTCACACACAAGAGTTGGTGGTGTCTGAGATAAAGCACCATACTTTTGCAATAGTGAGCCACCACGATGCGCAACCTTAGCAATACGACCTCTAGTATATTTTCGTCAACGGCATCAAACGCTACCGCTGAGCCGACTTCACAAGTAGCGGCGTCCCCAGAAGTAAATGCAGGAAGACCACAACGACAGCCAGATCAGCGGTTTTCAGCTCTTGGAACGCGACGGTCAACCTCACCACCGGTTAGTCGTTGTACAACACCACTACCAAGTGATCAAAATACTTCGCTGGTCACTCGTCAAAAAACCGAGCAGGAACTTTTTACAGAATGGGATGTTTGGGCACAAGCAGGCGAACCTTCAGAGGAAAGCCGAACTCAAGCTGTCCGGTTGATGAAGCAATGGATTAATAATAATAACCCTGAAGGTCCACTACGATTGAGCTACTTGGGTTTGAGCAGTCTGCCGGAGAATCTGCCGGTGAACGTGCGCTGCCTCAATGTCAGAAACAACCGGTTGAGCAGTTTGCCGGAGAACCTGCCGGTGAATTTGCACACCCTCGATGTCAGAAACAACCAGTTGAGCAGTTTGCCGGAGAACCTGTCGGTGAACTTGCACACCCTCGATGCCGGTTACAACCTGTTGAGCCGTCTACCGGAGAATCTGTCGGCGAACATGCGCGTCCTAAATGCCATTTACAACCCGTTGAGCAGTTTGCCGGAGAATATTCTGACCTTACCCAATACATGCATTATTTTTATCGATGCCGATCATCTGTCGGAAGCCGTACGCAACAGATTAACGGCCGCTATGAATGCACCGGGTTACGATAATGTTCACATTGATTACAACATGGGTAGCCGGCCCAATGTACAAGCACGTGCGTTGCAGAAAGAGGTATCCGTATGGGCGCAAGAGGCTGGCAACATCACGCCAATCGATTGGAGCGCTTTCCAATCAACGCCGCACGCGGGCCAATTCTCCCAGTTTTTAGTGCGCCTGCGTGAAACCGGCGACTACCTGAAGGTCGATACAAAATCTAACTTTCAGCAGCGCGTGGGCAATCTTTTGCACCAGCTTGAAGACGATTCAGAAGTGCGGGGAACCTGCTTTAACCTGGCGCACGATGCAGTTGATACGTGCGGTGACCGGGTGGCCTTGCGCATGTTGAACATGGAAGCGGTTTGCTTGGACAAACGCTTAGAAACTGATATTGGCGCAGGGAAATTCGACTTGAATCCTCAAGCCGTGCTGGATTATTGCAAAGCGCAATATCGTCAGCAGACATTGTCCGATGTCGCGTCAGCGAAAATTAAAACGCTGAATTTTTGCGATGAGATTGAAGTCACACTCGGCTTCCTCGTCGCCTTTAGCGCAGAATTTAAATTCAATGCGCAAATGAACACGATGCTCTATGCGGCTTGTAGCAATATCGCGCCGGAAGATGTGTTTGAAACCAGGAAAAAATTGACTAACCGGGCCTTTACGGAAGAAACCAAAGCATTATACGGGCCGTTTTTTGAACAGCAGGGTCGACAAGCGCTTCTCGACAGGTGGAATGCTTTGCCAGTTCATCAAGAACACGCATCAGAAACAACCGAGAATAATCGGGCATTACAACAATTTCTGGCGAACTCGCCTGCAATGAAATTACTTGTGAAAAGACGATATCCAGCTGAAGCATCTTCTTTGCAAAAAAACATCGAGCAAGAAATTGAAAAAAAACAAAAATCACTACACGATCAACTCGACAAGTTAGATTCTGGAAATTCTCAATACCGTCAACAATGCCAAGAGCTACAACAACAATACAGCAACGTGCCGGAAGAAGTGAATGCACAAATGAAACAAACGTTGTTGCAACGTTTTTGTTCAGAAAACGATGTGCGCGCCCACATGGATTGACGCAAAGATGCAGTTGCGATGGCTAGATTGCCTGCCAAAATTTGGCCATCATTGACTTGGCTGGGAGCACATCAATCTCGAAAATCTTTTTCCGCGTAGCGTGGTGACAGCTTTTTATTACCAATAAAGGGAATAAAGCGTATCACTACCGATTTGATAGGGCATTAAAGTCAATGTTATTTGGGAAACGTCGGTAGTCACCCAGCAACAAAGCCAGCAACAAAGCCTGCAACAAAGCCTGCAACAAAATCCAAATTCCATTTGTAAATGATAATGATTATCGTTTATAGTACGCCGCATTCTTGATTTTATGAAAGAACATGATGTCCCCAACAAATTGGCCAAGACGGAAGTTTTTGATTTTCAGCGCTGTCAGCACAGGGGCATTAACCCTCACAGCATGCGGCGGTAACAATGAAGCCTTTGCACCAAGAAACGCATACAAGCAGGAAATTCTTGCCGCTTCGTCGCCGTCCTATAAAGCCCGTTTCACCTTTCCAGAAATGGTGAATGCATGGGGGATCGCCATTCGCCCGAAAGGCGCCGGCGGCCATTTCTGGGTCACTGCTGGTGGGAAATCCTGGCAATTTGTTGGAGATGCCACGAAGTCGACTGAGCCGGCATTAAACGTTTTGTTCCAAGACGGGCTCAAGGAAGTCACCATTCCTGGTGCTGATTCAATCACCGACGACACGAGTATTGGAAAGGCGACGGGCACCATATTTAACGGCGCCGACATCAACTCTAGCCTGTTCCGTGTAACTGGCCAAACTGCCAAGGTTGGCAACGAAATAATTGAATTCGACGGTTCGGCACGATTTATTTTTGTCACTGATTCAGGGTACGTCACAGCGTGGACTGAACGTGCCAAGAGTGGAGCAATTGTCAGGGTGGACGGCCCGGCGAAGGAAATGTTTGATGGCTCGACGCAGGACATGGCGTTCTTTGGCGTTGCAATCAAACCAGATAGTTGGAATCGCTTATGGTTAGTCGATTTTGGTGCGCGGCCACAAATCAGAACACTTGACGAGAACTGGAAGCTCATGGATACCGTTGGCTTTGCCAACCCGTTCGCCACTGGTCCGTTGATTGATGTAATGAATGCAGATAAAGGAAAGCAACCACGGCCTGGTGACCCGGTTCCTTTCAATATTCAGGTAGTCGGTACACGGGTATTTGTCACGTACTGCATCTCCCGTGCTGACAAAAGCGACCCCAGTAAATTCTTCAAGGCTGAAGAGGATGGCTTGGATGCAGCAGCCGAGAAGCAAACACAATTCCAACCTGATAAAGGAAAATTTGTTGAATACGACATTAATGGAAAGCTGCTGCGAATTTTCAAAGATGATCGCCGCTTGAATGCACCCTGGGGCGTTGCAGTTGCCCCATCAAATTTTGGCAAGCTGTCAAATACCGTATTGGTTGGAAATTTTGCCGGTCATGGCACGATTGCGGCGTTTAACGATAGGACTGGGGAGTTCATCGATTTCATGAAAACTGAAAGCGGAGACCTCGTCAAAATCCCGGGTTTATGGGCGCTGCTGTTTGGGAATGGTGAAAGCTTGGGCGACAGTAACGCCCTGTATTTCGCGGCTGGGCCGAATGATGAGAAAGAGGGGCTATTTGGCTCCCTCCGTTCGCTGGACTAATGCCATTGCAACTATTTTTTGAAGGTTGACAATTTTTGCAGACATGCCTAAATATCCTGAAACCTTCGGCCATGCCTGCCCTGATCTTGCCTCTGCATCATTGAAGCGGATTGCGGTTATGTGCGATCTCATTACCGGCATACCCACCTACTAGTACACCGGCAATCGTGGCCAGCTTCTTGCCGTTACCACCTCCGACTTGATTGCCCAACAAGCCGCCCACAGCTGCACCGACTCCGGTGCCGACCGGATGCATGTCACTCACGTAACGTTGGGCTGGATGTTGTTGTTGGGGCGCATAGTATGGCTGCCCCTGTTGCCATGCTGGTTCGGAATAGGTGTTTTGTGCATAGGCTGGGTATCGCTTGTTGTAATGATGGATGACTTTATGCTGGGCGACTTTTTGATGCACCACTTTAGCCTTCGCGCTTTGCGTTACCTGCGAAGCGCGAGGAACAATATCAAGCAGTTGACCATCGGCGGTGATGTAACGTGTTGGCGATACAGTAACGGGCATTGCCATGACATTTGACGGCGCCACTGTAAGAGGAGTGGCGAATTGATCCATGCGTGCTGTTGGCGCCATGCTGCCGTGGGATACGGGGATGACGCCAGTAATGGCTGCAGCCCCCAGCAAGCTAACGATAATTACTGATGTAGCCGCGCCAATCATAACTGGATGGAGACGCGCAGGGGACGAGGTGGTTGGCTGATTCATCAATGCTCCCAAAGGTTTAATCGATAATTAAGGTTACCTTGCAAGGCTTAGCATAGCTGTAGTGCGGCTGTATCATTTGTAAGTGGGCGTTACGCTGTCCTCAGCTACGATTCCACACTTAAAACGCGGCGAATCTCATCGGTTTTGAAGCCCAGCGCCATCGGCCGGCGCACACCGGGCAGCGTTACGACATCGTAGAGTTCTTCCACCACACCTTCAATGCGCAGCCAATGGACCACATCGCCGGAGCGCAAATCGATCACCTGAATGCCGCAACGCGGCTCGGCCTGGCGTGCCTGCAGGTTAGCTTCTAGCGGCAGGCCGCTAAATGTTTTATTGTGGCGCGGCCGTGATAGCCCGACCAAGGCAAAATCCCCATTAAAACTCAACCCGCGCATGTAACCAGCGCAAAACGCTACCGGCATAAATCGCCCGGCTTGCAGGTCAACATAACCAAATTCACCGGTGCCGGAATTACATAGCCAAAGCTTGCCCTGGTGCCAGCGCGGGGAGTGCGGCATGGACAAGCCGCCGACGATAACCTCATTACTTTGAACATCAATGACCACGCCGCCATCGGCGCGATGATCGCGCCAACCATCAACAACATCTGATTGGCTGACCGCCGTGACATAGGCTGCATGGCCGTCTTTCATGGCCAGGCCATTCAAGTGGCAGCGGTCTTCGGCGGCGAGTTTGCTCAGGAATAGTGGCTGCCAGAGGGGTTTGAAGCTATGGGTTTCGCTTAGGGTTGCCAGGCAACCGAAGAGAGTATTAACAAATATCAGCCGGCCATCAGCGTCGACTGCCATGTCGTGAATATCGATGTCGCCCGTGGTGTTGCCAACTTGGGGCAGATAGAGCCGATCAAAACCATCTTGTTGCTGGCCTGGTTGAAACAGGTTTTCAAAGCGCCAGACCTGGTGCAGGGTACTCATGTATAAACCATTGTCGGTTGTGCACAACCCCATGCAGCGATTAAAGCTACGCTCGAATACCGATAGCTCGCCGTCGGCTTTTAGCCCCAAAAAAAACAGCTTGCCGATCTGGTAAGTAGTTAGCGCAATCGACAGTTTCTGCTCATGCATCCAGGCCAGCATCTGGCGCGAGGTGGTAATTTCTAGAGGGGAGGGTGCTGCGGTCTCCATGACGGTCATGTTGTGCTTTCGTTTGATAAGCTTTTGTAGGTTGTGATGACACGATCGGTGCTGTTGTCGCAGTAGGTTTTCCACATTTGGTGAAACAGTGCTTCCATGTGTTGCACATAAGATTCGATGTCGCACAGTGGCGAGGCGGCCATTTCTGCGCGTAATGCAGCGCGACCGGCGCGCACGGTAGCGCGTTGCTGCGCCAGTTGCACAGCAGCTGCGACAAAGCCGTCAGTGTCGGCACCAATCCATTCTGCATGGCCCAGTGTTTGCAAAAAGCTGGCGCCCATGCGGCTGACAAAATTGCCGCCCGCAAGCGTTATCAGTGGCACGCCCATCCAGAGTGCCTGCAGGCTGGTGGTGCCGCCGTTATACGGGCTTGGGTCAAGGGCGATATCGACATCGCCGTATTCCTGCATCATCTCGGTTAAACCAGTTGGGCCGCGCAGAATCAGGCGCTCGGGTGCAATGCCTTGCTCGGCAAAAAGAGCTGTAAAGCGCGCTTGCACTGCGCGGTCGCGTAGCGATGGTGCCTTGAGCAACAGCAATGCATCGGGTACGGCCTTTAAAACGCGAGACCATAATTCGATGGTGCGAGGGTTCAGCTTCATGGCGTTATTAAACGAGCCGAATACCAGCGACGCATTGGCTGCGCGTGCTGGTGGCAACGGGTCGTGATCAACCGGTGCCCAGCAAAAAACACTCTGTGGCAATTGCGCCAAGCCTTCTGAATACAACGCCGCTTGCGCCGCCGGTGTGACAACCGGGTCACCAATAATCCAGTCCATTGTGGTTAGCCCAGTGGAATGTGGGTAGCCCAGGAAGGTTGCCTGCACCGGTGCGGCGCGCATGGCGAATACACCCAGGCGGTGCGTGGCAGTATGGCCGGCTAAATCAATCAACAGGTCGATGCCATCGGCGATGATGGCGCTGTGCAAAGCGGTGTCATCCATATGCGCAACATCGGTCCAGTGCTCTGTGCACGCCATGGCCGCGCGGGTGTAGACGTCGTGCATGGTGCCGGTGTAGTAGACGCTAATTTCTACCGTACTGCGTTGGTGACGCTGCAATACCGGCAGCATAAAAATATTGACCGGGTGCTGGCGATGCAGGTCGCCGGTTACGTAGCCTACACGCAGGCCGCGGTTGGTGGTGCGCGGGTTGGTAAAGGTCTGGCGCGACACCGCGGCGGCTTCAATTGGCGCGCATAGACGCTTATGCAATGCCGCGACGCCACCGGGCGTGAGCGTGTCGTGATATAACGAGGTCATGGCGACGCTGGACGCCAAGCGTGACAACGGATCGCCGCCATTTAGGTACGCCCGTTGCAGGCGCTGCAAGTGGGCACGGGCGTCTCCCATACGTCCTTGCAAGCCGGCTTCCAGTAGCAATGCTTCTGGGTTGTCGGGGTGTAGTTTGCGTACCTCTTGCAGGCTGTTGCGGCAATCTGCCAGCTCATATACTTCGGATTGAATTTTTGCCAGGGCCAACCAGATCGATGCATCGGTTGGTTGCAGTGCCAGCGCTTTGCGCAAAATTGCGATGGCTTCTTGCCAGTAATTGTGGGCGTAAGCCGATGCGGCCAAGCGTTGCAAAAAGGGTGGATTGGTTGACAACGACGCACGGGCGAAGGCTTTTTCAGCAGCGACCGCGTTACCGGTGCGGATTAAGGCTTCGCCCAGATACATCATGGAGCCATGGCGCACTGGGCGAATATCGAGGAGGGCTGAGAAAGCTTTTACTGCGCCGGCTGCATCACCGGCTTGCAAGCGCCAGACCCCGAGCCAATGTTGCGATTCTCCGGCAATTACTTCAAAGCGTATGGCTTGCGCCAGTGCTGCTTCGTGCGCTTGGTGCTGTGACTGCTGCTGTACTTGCAGCTGCGCCGGTTGCTGCAGCTGCATTTCGTACAAGCGCGCCAGATACAGCCAGCTTAGCCAGTCGCCGGGGTGCTGGTCTAGGTGCGTTAAAAATTGCTCGCTATGCGCAACAACATCCGGCCAGTTGTCGCGCCCGAGAAACTGGTCGCTGGTTGCCGGGTCTTCCCAACGCTTGGTATTAAAACTATTAAGTTGCTGGCGCAGGCTGGCGTCACAGCGCAGCGCCTGGCGCGCTGCATAAGCGGCCTGCCAGCACAGGTCATTGGCTGCATAGGCACGTGAGAGCGACAACCACACTTGCGGCGCATTTGCCGATGCCCGCAACGCCGCCCAATAGGATGAAATTGTTGTTGACGCTATTGTGGTCATGCAGGGTGTTTTACAAATATTTCACAAAAAAATATTTCTGATAGTACCTTTTAATTGAGGTTTGTTGATGATGAGTAATCTATTTAAAATACACATTGTGGGTTGGTTAATCACGCAGGGGAGTTGCTCGGGTGTGGCAGGTATTTTTAAGCAACCACGCGAAACTGCTCCCAGCGTTCACAAAGAATATTGCGCCAGGCTGCTTCAAGCTCCAACGCAAAGCGCTCTTTGCTGTAGCCAGCTGCCGTAGTGTGACCAGCGGTGCGACGTCGTGCCAGCTCCGGCCCTGCAGCATGCGCCAACTGCAGAGCGGCAGCCAGCGCATGCGCATAGCCCTCATGGTCGCCTTCGGCTACCCACGAGCCGTTGTCTGGGGAAGCGAAGTCGCTGCCGCCATGGCCATCGAAACCGCATACCAGGCAGCCAGCAGCCATTGCTTCCAAAGGCGGCAGGCCGAGGCCTTCGAGCCAGGAGAAGCTGGCGAAGACGGCAGATTGCGCCATGATCTCGGCACAGGTGCGGCGCGAGACATCGGCAATCGGCACCCACGGCACCGCTTTAAAGGCTGGGTACAGGTGGTGCAGCAGCGCCCTGACAACCGGCGCTTCACGCGGGCGCTTGTCGGGCATATAGGCAACCTGCAATTTACGGGGCTGCTGCTGCTCATGAAAAAATTGATGAATGAATGGCGTCACGACTTGCCATGGCAGCTCGGAGCCCATGCGCTGCAGCAAACTTTTGCCGAAGGTGCTGCAGGTTAGCCCCGCAGTGAGCCCATCCGAATTCATTTGCGCCATCGACTCGAAGCCTCGAAAGCTTAAAAATGGCCCTTGATTGTGAATGATCCGGCGGCACGGCTGGGTAGAAAAATGACGAAATGCTTCAGCATAAAATTCAGGAATCACGACGATATCGTCGGCGCTGAACTGACGTCCCTGCAAGAGGGTCTCGCGTGGCAGGTCAGGCAGGGCATCGTCAGCATGGTGATTTTGCGGCGCCGCCAAAGGGTAGTCATTGACCAATGCCACGGCCCGAATTCCGAGCCGGTTTAGATACGCCACATGCTGGAGATTAACCAGCTCGCCTCCCGTCTTGGGCGGCAAATAACAGACATAGTAAATTGCTGGCGGCATACTGCAGGCTCCGGCGAAGTGCACCAAGTGCGCGGTTAATTGTTTTTATGTACCCTAACTTAGCATTATTGAGCAGGTGGGGGTAGAGGTGCAGGTCAGATCAGCTGCCGCCTTGCATTCAACCCGCAATCACGTTGCGGGTAATAGTGGTATCAATCAGTAGTTGGGCAAAGGTTCCCTGGTTATAAACGTCGTAGGTATGCCCGCCATTGGTAACCGTACCTAGCGAAGTACCCCAACCGACGGCATTAACAATGTCGCCAGCATTGCCATCAATGACCAATTGATGGCGCTGTTCAGGGTTGATGCCGTTCGCCCCACCACTGGCCAGGTTATAAGTGCCATCGGCCCAGCCGTTGGCGTTGTTAAAGCTATTCATGCCGGCCATGTCGAGCACATCGTTTAAGGCAAGGGTCAAAGTGTTGTTACCGCTGCCAGTAATATCAATGCGCTCGATGGATTCGATACGCGAGCTGCTGCTGGGTGCGGAACCACCTTGATTGGCGATGGTATTGAAATCAAATGTTAGACCAGCGCCAGCCAGCGTCAACGTATCGATACCGGTACCACCATCAATACGGGCGTAGTTGCCCGAAGCGGCATTACTGGCAAGAGCAGAAATATTGCCGGCATTGATAATGAAAGTATCGTCACCACTACCGCCATAAAGCACATCGGCGCCACCGTTGCCGATCAGGATATCGTTGCCGGCCCCGCCGACGACGGTTTCACTAGCGGTAGTGCCTGTCAAAGTATCGTTGCCAGAAGTGCCGAGTTGGTCCACCGCAGTTTCTGCAAACGCACCGGTGGTGCTACCAAAAATGACATAGCTGCGCCCGCCGTCAGTGCCGGCAGCAGGGTCGCTTCTATTAGCCCCGACGATTAAGTCAGCCAGTCCGTCGCCATTGACGTCGCCAGCAGCGGCAACGGACGTGCCGCTTTGGTCAAATGCACATTGGCCATTGATAACAAAGCCACCCGTACCGGCAGCAACGGCAGATAGATCAATGGCGGTGCTGGCGGTGCGGCCAAAGACAACATAGCTGCGCCCGGCGTTGTAGCCGCCAGCAGGATCACCTCCAAAGGCGCCAACGATTAAGTCGGCCAGTCCATCGCCATTGACGTCGCCAGCAGCGGCAACGGAGCGGCCGCTGTCGTCATCTGTACACTGCCCAACGATCACAAAGCCGCCGGTGCCGGCAGCAATGTCAGATAAATTAACAACGGTGCTGCTAGCGCGGCCAAACACAATGTAGCTGCGCCCTACATTAGCACCGGTAGCAGTGTCACCTTTAGGAGCCCCGACGATCAGGTCGGCCAGTCCATCGCCATTGACGTCGCCAGCGGCGGAAACGGAAGTGCCGCTGGTGTCACCATCACAATGCCCATTAATGACAAAGCCACCTATGCCGGCGGCAACAGTAGACAGATTGATAGCAGTGGTGCCGGTGCGACCAAAGACAACATAGCTGCGCCCGGCGTAGTTGCCGGCTGCAGGGTCAGCTACATCTGCCCCAACGATCAAGTCTGCCAGCCCGTCGCCATTGACGTCGCCGGCGGCGGAGACGGACAGGCCGCTCCGGTCATTGACACACTGGCCATTAATGACAAAGCCGCCGGTGCCGGCGGCAACAGCAGACAGGTCAACAGCGGTGCTGGCGGTGCGGCCAAAGATAACGTAGCTTCGCCCGGCGTTGATGCCGGCGGCAGGGTCACTTCTATTAGCCCCAACTATGACGTCGGCTAGTCCATCGCCATTGACGTCGCCGGCGGCGGCCACGGAAATGCCGCTGTTGTCGTCAGCATTCTGTCCATTGATGACAAAGCCACCCATGCCGGCGGCGATGGCAGACAGGTCGATGGCAGTGCCGCTGGTGCGGCCAAAAACGACGTAGCTGAAACCAGCTTTGCTGCCGGCAGCAGGGTCACCTCCTAAGGCCCCAACGATTAAGTCGGCCAGTCCATCACCATTGATGTCGCCAGCGGCGGCAACAGAAATGCCGCTGTAATCAACTGCGCACTGCCCGTTGATGACAAAGCCGCCTATGCCGGCGGCGATGGCAGACAGATCGATGGCAGTGCTACCCGTGTGGCCAAAAACGACGTAGCTGCGCCCGGCGTTGCTGCCGGCAGCAGGGTCACCTCCATAGGCCCCAACGATTAAGTCGGCCAGTCCATCGCCATTGACGTCGCCGGCGGCGGCCACGGAGCGGCCGCTGTTGTCGTAAGCACACTGTCCGTT